>Ga0335398_10000011_pt1 | contig 248573 bp, 211 predicted proteins | sample BON03_FD_205742 | JGI IMG/M metagenome (GOLD analysis project Ga0335398, IMG submission 205742) | Freshwater microbial communities from Lake Bonney liftoff mats and glacier meltwater in Antarctica - BON-03 (spades assembly) (version 2) | ecosystem: Environmental > Aquatic > Freshwater > Ice >...
GGTGTAACCTGTGTGTCGGGCCGCTCTGATATTGATTTTGGCATGTTGGGAATCCAGTATCTGTGGCCCTGAAATATAGTTTATCCCAAACGGGGAGTGTATGGGATCAGGTTGACACACAGGGCCAGCATGCTGCGTCGACTCCAACATAGTTGAAGTCATACAAAGTGGAGTAGGGGGTTCTCGCGGGGAACATCCGAAGTATTCAGCCGCTTGGTTATATCCGGCCAAATTGGACGCGATCGGCTAGGCCGTGGCTGCTAATCGAGCAATGAAATCCGCCGGCGGATGGCCGCATCAAAGCGGATAAACTGCGACTCTCAGACGGCGAATAGCTGCACCGGTACCCCATTGACTACGCAGGTACTTGAAGCCTCATCCAGCGATTCGTCGATTAGGTCGTTGCAACTTATACCTGGCTGAATAGACGAAGCGTTACTTTGTTTTGAAGCCGTATAAACATGCCCGAAACCGTGCGGAATACTCACCACGCCGGGCATCATTTCGTCGGATATTTCTACCGGTATTACCGCCTCGCCTACGGTGGAAACTACTTTTACGTTGGCCTTATGTTTGAGCCCAAGACGCTCCGCATCGGTAGGATTGATTTTTGCGGTGCAACGATTACTGCCGCGTATATACGGTTTTAAGTTGTGCAGCCAAGAGTTCATGTCGCGGACATGGCGGCGACCGATGAGCAACATGTCATTGCCGCTGATGGCCCGGGCATTCTGACCTGTGCGGTCATCAAATCGTTGCTGCAGGCGCGTCAAGTCATTTGCAAAGACCTCATGCATCAGATCTATTCGTTTGCCCGGCGTGCGCAGTATATCGGGAAGACGTTGCTGCAGTGGCCCAAGATCCATCGAAGCTTGGGGGTGATCCTTAATTACCTGTAACGATATACCCTCCGGGCGGTTTCCAAATTGGTCCCCGTAAGGCCCGCTTCGAATCATTAAGTCGGCAAAGCGCTCGGGAGATGAATCACCGCTAACCTGCTCATTAATAGTGTCGGCGCTCAGTAGGTAGCCATCCTCCTCTGCCCGCTTTATCACCATATCGACCATGCCCTGATAGACAAAGCCATCCATTTCATCGCGACTCAGCCCCGACATGCGTGCCGACAACTCAAGAATAATTTCGCCAAGATCCTTTAGGCCCGCAGCGGGTTCGAATGTCTTGGGGGAAAAAGACAGGTAGTTTCTGGTCGTGAAGTTCTGAAAGGTAACATCAATGTTGCTGTGTTCAGGGTGAACGGTACTGGGCAGAATTATGTCGGCCTGACTGGTGGTTTCATTGACGTAGATATCCAGTGCGACCATAAAATCCAGCGTGTCGAGCGCCTCGTGGATCTTGTCGCCACGTGGAACAGACAACACCGGGTTGCCACAAATGGTTAGCAACCCCCGCACCTCATTGCCGGGGGCGGTGATTTCTTCCGCCATCAAGGAGGCGGGAAGCTCGCCGCAGGTTTCAGGCGTACCCCGCACCTTTGAGTGCCAACGCCCGTATGGCTTAATATTTCCCGCCACACCAGGCCCAGAACCACCTGTGGGTGCTGTGGCAAGCATCATGCCACCCTCGCGGTCAAAATTGCCCGTCAACAGGCTGATAACCATTAGCATCCAGTGCGATGCCAGGCCAAATTCCTGTGTGCACAGTCCTATACGACCATAGAGCGAGGCTTTCTCTGCTGCGCAGTAATCTGTCACTAATTGGTGTAATGCCGCCGCCGGCACACCGGTTAAAGAAGCGGTGCTTTCCGGTGTGTAATTGGCCACCGCTTGCCGCAGGCCGTCTACGTTATCTATGTACTCTGACAAATGTCCTAGCTTTATGTCGTTTCTTTCAAACAACGTATTGGCAAAGGCCATCAAGAAGTAAGCATCGGTGCCGGGCTGAATAAATATATGCTGATCGGCTGCCTCTGCCGTCTCCGTGCGCCGTGGATCGATCACCACACACTTGCCGCCGCGCTGCTGAATATCCATCATGGCACGCTTGACATCGGGCGTGCCTAGAATGCTGCCCTGTGACACCAGAGGGTTCGCCCCCATGCATATAAACAGCTCTGTGCGTGATAAATCCGGAACAGGGAACAACCATTCATGCCCCATTAAGCCCCAGCACACCATCTGCTGAGGATGTTGATCGACAGTACCGGCAGAGAAGAAACGTTCTGTGCCAACTGATGCCATCAATGCCTGCAAATACACACCTGCGGCAAAGTCATGACCTAAAGGGTTGCCAACATATATCGACAGCGCATCTTTACCGTGGGTATCGCGAATATGGGAGAACTTGGCTGCAATGGTGTCAAGCGCTTCATCCCACGAGATTTCCTGCCAGCCATCTGCCGTTTTTTTGACTGGGTGGCGCAAGCGCTCGGTGTCTTCATAAATATAATTGAAGGCCTGTGACTTGGCGCACACATAGCCCTTTGAGCGATGATCGTCAGGATCGCCTTTAATAGATACGATTTTGTTTTGATCACGATCCACTTGCATAATGAGGCCACAGCAGGCCTCGCAGGTCGGACAAATTCTTCGCAGAGTTTCAATGTTGCTAGACATCTTTAATCCTTTCTAACTTTTTAGCGGCACCGGTGCGCAGCAGTAGTTGCTCCATGACATATGGCAACAGGCTATGCCCGCCCGGCGGGGAGTTTCGTAGCACTAGCTCAATACGGCGTGTGTCTTCGCGGTTTAAATACTGTAATTCAGGGGCAACCAACGCAGCAATATCGTCACCATATGCATTGGCTAAAATACAATCCATAACAATGGCTTGGCTCAATATTGAAGACGTGCTGCTTATTTCCTTGTCCTCTAGCCCAGCCTGTTGGAGTACGCCTACCAGTTGTGCCTGTATCCGCAGCCATTGGCTGGAAACCTGTCGGCTTTCACCTACCAATTTGGCTATCTGGGGGTATAGGCTAAAGTGAGTCTGTACTTGCGACACCCATTGCCTGACCTGGCCTTGCCAATCCGCAGCCGTTAATTGCAACGTCAGTCTGGCCAGAACCAGCTCGGATACGCCCAAAAGCAGATCGTCGCGGCTTTGAATATGGGTATACAAGGACATAGGCGCGACACCTAATTCCCGGGCAACACCGTTTACGGAAACTTCCGAGATGCCACTTTCCAGTAGGTTTAAGGCGGCTAGAAGTACCTGCTCACGAGACAACCTCGCCGGCCGACCCCGCTTTACGAGTGCTGCTTTACTGCCCATGCCCCACCCCAACTTAAAACGAAATGGCTGATACTTGATTTCACGTAGGGCATACGGTAATTTATCGAAATCGGGCTGTCAAGCAGCCTCAAGACCGTCAGCCTTATACTCAGGATGCTAACAATGGTCACCACGAAACGCACGTTTTGCTCGCTCTGTGAATCTTTTTGCGGTCTTGAAGTAGACGTAGAAAACAATAAAATCGTCGACATTCGGCCAGACAAAAAACACGTTGTCAGCGAGGGTTATGCCTGTGTTAAGGGCACTAAATTTGATTCGGTGCAACACAGTCCAGATCGCATAACAGAACCACAGAAACGTGTAGGTAATAAATGGCAGTCAATTGGCTGGGACCAAGCCTTAACAGAAATTGCCGATAAAATGGCACAGCTCAAACGAGACCATGGAGCGCAATCGGTCAGTCACTTTGTCGGCGCTCCCGGTGGTGCAAATTTACTGGCACCGGTATTCAGGGGTGAACTTTACAAAGGCTTGGGCTCAAATCGCATGTATGGCACCGGCACCTGCGACACCATGAATAAGTTCCGTGTCAACGGTGACATGTATGGCTCACCGATGCGGCTGGCTTATCCGGATGTTGATCACACCCAGTTTATGATGGTTCTGGGGGCTAACCCCTTGATCTCTGGCAATACCCTGTATCACCTGCCACGTTCGCGCGAACGTTTTGGCGATATTATTAAGCGCGGCGGTCGGGTTGTATTCATTAACCCGCGGCGAATCGAAAGTGCGAGTAACGCCGAACACTTGTTTATTCGTCCCGACACTGACGTCTATTTCTTGGCCGCCTTCTGCAATGAAATTATTCAACGTGATGCAGTTGCACATGAACGCATCGAGAGAACCATGAAGAACTTCGATGCGCTAAAACAGACCGTATCGCCATGGACGCCCGAGCGGCAGTCTAAGGTCACTGGTATTGCTGCGTCCGTCCTGACCGATCTAGTAGACAGCTATTTGAGCGCGGGGCCTGCGGCACTGAATATGGCGACCGGCGTTAATCAGGGGCGCAGCGGCACACTGTGTTATTGGCTACTGGAATCGATCAGCGCTATTTCTGGCAACTTTGACCGCAAAGGCGGTAATTTGATCGGTGAGGGCATCATTGATTTTGCAAGCCAAGCAAAAGACGACCCTCAAATGAAGCTGGGATTTCACCGTGAAGATGATCTCCCTACTGTCAGTGGGCAGCAGGCGGCAGGCATGGTTGCCGATGACATTCTCAATGGACACGTGCGAGGTATGATCGTTGAGGCATCGAACCCGTTATTAGCGTGTGGCAATCCGGATGGACGCCTGCAGCGGGCGATGAGCGAATTGGAACTGCTGGTTAGCGTAGACTTATTCCGTAACGAAACCGGCAACCTGGCGCACTACATATTGCCGGCAACCACTTGGATGGAGCGCAGCGGCATGCCCTATGCCCTGCAGTCCTTTATCGGCTGCACGGCAACTCCGTATCTGTATGCCTCAGGGCCTGCGCTGGAGGCGCCTTCCGGAGTACGACACGAATGGTGGATCTATGTGCGCCTGGCAGACAAGCTGGGCGTCACACTTTTTAACAACAAATTTATGAGCGGATTTCTCAAGCTGGCGGCAAAGTTTGCCTATACGCCCCTTGAGTTTATCAAGGTGCCAGAACTGATAATCAATGGCATGCTAAAAAAGGCAGGCCAACCCGGCCTGAAAAGCATGCTGAAAGATCACCCTCATGGCATCCGGCTACCGGATAATGAGGGTGATAATTTCCTGGGGACTGACAGGGTGTTGACAGAGGACGGTTTGGTTAATCTTGCACCACAGCCTTATGTAGATCGATTTAACAGCGCAATCGAGGACCTTTATCAGGAAGAGTTAAACAGTTTGGGTAAAATCAAGCTGATCGGCAAGCGTGAGGTGAAACGTATGAACAGCTCGTCTGCAAACTCTCCGCGACTTGTGAAGGACAGCACCAACTACGCTTATCTCAGCATAGAAGATGCTGACCGCATCGGCATTACCGCCCTAGAGCTAGTCGATGTCAGATCGAAGTTTGGAAAAATAACCATTCCGGCAAAAATTACAGATGAGATGATGCCGGGTACAGTCGCTATTCCGCAGTGCTGGGGCCACGCAGATGCGGATGGTTTACGGCATGCTCAGCAACATCCAGGAGTCAACTCAAATTTGCTCGCAGGCGACGGTCGCGACAATATTGAAGCGCTGTCTGGAATGTCTCATTTATCAGGTATTATTGTCGATATCGTAAAGTCAACGTCTACTGGCGATGTCATCGGGCGGCAGCAATAGTTCAACTTCGACTGTCATTTAAAATGCAATAGGCATGCCTCAGGGCACAGAAGATTCTTTGAATCTTCTGTGCCGCTCGCCCCGCTTTGGTGCGTGGGCGTTATGGCAGGGTTGCCGCCTTTTTTTTCACCATCAGGAAGCTATCTAACGGCATTGCCAAGTTAAATCGCCGAACTTGATAGAGTCGGCGCATGAATACTTACAAGCGCTATCAATTTCCGCCAGATATCATTTCTTACGCTGCGTGGCTCTACTATCGCTTTTATTTCAGTCGCCGAGATGTTGAAGATCTGCTCGCTGAACGATGCTTTATCGTCAGCCGTGAAGTCATCCCGCTCTGGCGTATCAAGTTTGGCGCTATCTACACACGAAGATTGAAATGAAAAAACCGGGGCTATGGTGCCACATTCTTTATCGATGAGGTCTTCGTAAAGATCAACGTTAAGCAATATTATCCACGGCGAGCGGTTGATCTGAATGGTGAAGTGGTGGATATGTTTTTACAAGCACGGAGGGATGGTACTGCCGCAAAGAAATTCTTCAGACGTCTATTGCGCAACCATAGCGGTGAACCCAGGAAGATTGTCACAGATAAACTGCATTGTTATGGCGTCGCCCATCGAGAAACCATTCCGGGTGCCATCATGACAATGCTCGATATGTGAATAGTCAAATAGAGCAATCGCATGAGCTGACCAGGGTTCGTGAACGCGGCATGCGAAAGTTCAAATCTATTCAACCTGCGCCGTCATTTGGTCAGGGCTAAACACTGTAGGCGTCTTAGGCCCAGCGCACGCCCAGTAACACAAAGAGAGCGGCGGCAAAAACCACTAGTAAGCGGATAAGAGTTTCACTCTCTTGCTTGCTGATGTTCCAGAATGTAATCGTCCAATCGGAATCTTCTCAGGCGTAGTCGCATATAAAACGTTGTCCAGGGCCAGTTAGTGCTATTGCGCCCATTCTTATCAATAAAATAGCTCACACACCCACCACTGTTCCAAACGGTTTGTTGCAGGGAAGATTGCAGCTTTTCATTATAGGGAGAGCTTTTCTTTCGATCGACAGTAAAGCTGGCGATATTGTTTGATCTCATCTTGTTTAATGCGTCGAGGATATATTTCAGCTGCGCTTCGATGATCACAAATGCAGATGTGAAAGTATATAAGTTAGGGCCGAAGGTTAAAAAGCAGTTGGGACAGTCCTGGGCAACGGTGCCCAGATACACTTCAGGGCTGCCGTGCCATTGGTTTGCTAGCGTCATCCCCGTTGACCCAATGATCCTTTCTGCGATAGGTGGATTGGCGACCTCAAAACCTGTCGCAAAAATGATGATATCGACTTCACAACGAGCCCCATCACCGGCAATCACCGTGTTGCCCTGAACTTCCGCCACGCTGCCAACGATATTGACATGAGGCTTGGCCAGTGCGCGGTACCATTTGTTGGACTGCAGAATTCGCTTACAACCAATAAGGTAGTCTGGTGTCAGCCGTTCTCGTAGTTTCTCGTCTTTGACGCTGCGATAGATGTTTCCTAATGCCACTTTCTGTAATCGCTTGATCAGCCGCGGATGTTTCAGGCTGCGGTTTAGCAATTCGAATTGTGCGTACAGCAGCGTCCGCAATAGCGACTGCGTCACAGGAAACCGTTTGAATATTCGCTGCCAGCGAGGAGAGACCTGCACATCCAGTTTGGGCAGCACCCAGGGCGGGGTGCGTTGGAATAAGGTCAGTTGCTCAACGCTCGATTCAATTGCGGGAAGAAACTGGATGGCAGAGGCGCCACTACCCACCACAGCAATTCTTTTGCCGACCAGATCGCAACTGTGATCCCACTGTGCGGAGTGAAAAGTAGAACCGGTAAAAGTGTCCATGCCTTTTATGGTGGGCGTTACGGGTTTGTGCATGGGTCCGCAGGCCATGATTACCCAGCGTGCACGAAACTCGCCGGCGCTGGTTTTAAGGTCCCACTTTTTTTCGTCATTATTCCAGCACGCCAGCAGCAGTTCGTGGTTAACGCGAATCGAATCGGTTATACCAAATTGTCGGGCCGTATCAATTGTATAGTCTTTGATTTCTTCCTGGCGGGCAAAGAAGCTGTTCCAGTTGGGGTTGGGTGCGAAGGAAAAGGAATACAGTGCTGAAGGAATGTCACAGGCACAGTCCGGGTAGTGGTTGTCGCGCCAGACGCCACCTATCTCGGATGCTTTTTCCAGTACGACAAAATCAAAACCTGCTTCGCGTAGTTTGATGGCAGCACCAATGCCGGCGAAGCCTGCGCCCACCACGATGACATCAAATTCTCGCTGATCAATTTTTGCTGTAGAACCCAAGACTATTTACTCCCTGTACTGAGCCGGTCGCACCATTGGTCCGGACTCTGTGTGGTTGGTAACGAAGAATCGATATTAGCCAGTGTCTGTGAAGCCTGTGTCATCAATGCCGGAATCTGATTGTCATCCCATTGTCGCGCCGCGGGACCGTATCCGGGAGTGCCTCGCTTAGCCGTTTGTGTCACATCCTAATTCACAGAAGGGCTCTAAATCAGGCAGGACGTTGTCGTGCACTCTCACATCCCGATTATTGGTGGCGTCATCCTGTTACAACCATTTTTTCATGGTGAGTCGGTGTCCTGTGGTGGCCCCGTTTCACCAACGATATGATTATTCGGCGCCTGTAATTTTCCGCAACGATTGGCAGACCTAAGCCTGACAGATGCTAGTTGACTATCGTGTGAGAGCAGGGGTTAAATGCAGGCAATCGTAGGGTTAAAAACCTTCAGTTACGAGCCAGATACCATGTCTATGCATGCATACTACGTAACCACCATCATCACCTTGCTGGAAGATCGGGCTGTGAGTGAGAGCCAATTGCTGCGCGATACTGGCTTGCAGTCCATGCCCTCTCTGACTGAATACGGGATCACCGCTGCCCAAATGGACATCGTCTGTACGAATGCGATCGAGCTTTCCGGTGACAAGCAGTTCGGTTTGAGACTGGGCTCCCATATCAATATTTCGTCTCAGGGCATTTTTGGTTACGCACTGATGACCAGTGCCACCGTCGGAGACGCGCTAAAACTGTTTGTTCGATACAGCCGTGCCATCATGCCAGCAGTTCATATTGAACTGCAGCAACTCGATGGCCGGGTGGACGTGTTGGTAGAAGCTGCACACCTGTCGCTCGATCTGGAGCGCTTTTACTGCGAAGTACTCTACGCGGCCATCATCCACAGCGGTAGTTTGCTCATTGGCGACAACACTGTGGTGACGACATTGGAGTTGGCCTACCGGCCACCGGACAACATGGATCGTTACCACCAGATTTTTGGGCGGGGGATTGAGTTTGATAGCAATCGATGCGCAATGACGTTCAATGATGAAAGTCAGAGTATTGCTATCACCACAGCCAACCCTGTGGCACAGGATATATTTCGCAGGGAATGTGACCGACTTTCATCGCTTGATAGTCGTCATGGCGGGGTGAGTGAGCGCGTACAAAAGTTGTTACTGCAGTCAGGGTCAGAGTTTCCTACGAGTGCGGGCGCAGCCCACGTGTTGCACATGAGTGAGAGCACGCTGCAGCGCCGATTGGCTAGAGAGGGGTGCAGATATCAGCAGTTGCTCGACCAGGTTCGCTATCGACTGGCCAATGAATACCTGATTGGCACGACATTACCGGTGTCAGAAATTGCGTGCTTGTTGGGGTTTAGCGATACCGCAAATTTTCGTCGCTCGTTCAGACGTTGGTCGAATACCACGCCCTCTGCCATTCGACGTAAAGAAGTTTAGCTCAGTAAGCATGTTGCCGCAGGGCTTTCACGGTTCGATCGAACCATGAATGTTCAGGTGGCGATTGGGTGTCGCGCATACTGTCGCAACGCCGCGAAGAACAACTGGAACAATGACAGAGTGGTATTTGATAAAAGTGGATACCACTGGGCAGGCTTGCCCAATGCCTTTGTTGAAAGACAAGCGTGAACGTCTCTGTCGGCATATTGTCCGCCCGGCAGCCCTGATGACCAAGCCGAGCGCCAATCTCATGGGGACGCACACCTCGGGTGCCCCGTGTCTTCGCCTGTATGCGAGGTTGCATCTGCAAAATGGATAAGATCACAGCCCGATACGATTCAACTTATTGTCGATCTTGAAGCTTAACGCAGTGTCATTCAATGCGTTCGTTTTTCTATCAGGAGTGGCGTTAAGCTCGATAGCCGTAAGACCTAAACCTGACAGGTATGAACGCTTGGTTCTCCTGAGAGACAGTGCGCTTTTTCGCTCAGACAAGCTCCGGTAGCTCCTGGTCTTCTGGCACAAACTGTAATGCCAGCCCGTTATTGCAGTAACGCATCCCAGTGGGCTGCGGGCCATCATCAAAAATATGTCCTTGATGACCGCCGCAACGGGAGCAGTGGTACTCCGTGCGCGGAAAAATAAGCTTGAAATCTCGCTTGGTACCGATGTTATCGGCGTAGAGCGGTTTCCAGAAGCTGGGCCAGCCAGTATGACTTTCGTACTTGTTTGCAGACGAGAACAGCGGCAGATTGCAGCCTGCGCAGGTATAGGTGCCAGTACGCTTTTCTTTGTTGAGCGGGCTGGAACCAGAAGGCTCGGTACCTTCATTGCGCAACACGTCAAAGCGATCAGCCGACAGCAGATTGCGCCACTGAGCCTCAGACAGCTGCAACGGGAACCCCTCGTTACTGTCATCTGCGCGGCAGGCCGCCAAGGGTAAGGTTGCGCCCGCGCCAACAAGAAAGAGCGCGTTGCAAAAAAGTCTTCTGTTCAAAGTGCGATCTCCTGGGAGTCAATAGTGTGGTTGTGTACCCTTAGTCCCCACTGAATGCGATAAAGTTCAGAACAGACTGACTGGACTATTTCAATGTCCGGCGCTTGATAGGGGGACATACCAACGTCCCGGTAACGGCAAGCTGACGTTCTATATGAGCGCACTAATGGTATCGGAGCTATCTATCTAATTGAAATAGATGGATGTCATGTCGACAGCTATTTATCGCCACCTGCTAGTCTTTTCAAAGACTTCAGATCATGTAGACTAAATGCGTGCTAATAAAAAAGTCGACTGCACCCTCATAATCGACAGATTGCTTTGCTGTCGCTTCGTTGATATTCCGCGAGAAGCCGCCACATTGAGAGGTCATATCATGACAATGTCTTGTGTTTCCATGGGCGCAATTAATGGCCCATTCCTGACGCTACTGGTGTTAACGGGTGCCCTCCTTATTGCATCTTGTGACGACGGTAACGACGGCCCCGATGGTAACGATGCCAGCGCGGCCCTCACTTTGAGGGAGGTGGCTGACCAGCGCGGAATTCTCATTGGTGCCGCTGTGCGGTCGGGATTGATCGCGAGTGATGACGAATACGCCAGGATACTGGCCGCAGAGTTCAACTCGATTACCGCCGAAAATGACATGAAGTGGAAAGCGACCGAGTCAGAACACATGACATATACGTGGGAAAACGCTGATGCGATTGCGGCGTTCGCCACTGCCTATGGCCAGACTGTACGTGGGCACACTCTTGTATGGCCGAACGAATTTCAGTACGAGGTTATTCCTGATTATGTGAGAAATGCGGCAGATGGCGCAACCATGCAGCAGTACATCGACGATCACATCGAGGCTGTCGTCACTCGCTACGCCGATGTGGTTGATCGCTGGGACGTGATCAATGAGCCTATGGAAACGCTCGGATCGGGTGTGGATCAGAACGTAATCACTGCGACTTTAGGCGAGGCGTGGATGGTGCGGGCCTTCCAGCAGGCCCGCGCTCTTGATCCTACGGCCGACCTGTATCTAAATGAGGCACTCACCACGCTCCTGCCAGCCAAGCATGCGGGCCTGTTGGCGCTGGTGGGGAGGCTAATCGAAGCTGGTGCCCCCATCGACGGCATAGGTCTGCAGGCTCACTACCTTGGGGGCAAAGTGCCCGCAGCGCTGCAGTCGGTCATGGAAGACTGGCAGGCTCTGGGGCTCAAAGTGGCGATTACTGAACTCGATATCGTCACCCTAGGTGGCGATTTACAAGCTCATGCTGCTGAATACGCCAGCGTCTTTGCCACTTGTCTCGCTGTAAGCGCTTGCGTCGAGGTTACCTCCTGGGGCTTCACCGACCGGTCCACGTGGCTGAACAGCTTCATCGGGCCAGAGTCCACTCCACTTTTGTTCGATGAAAATTACCAACCAAAACCTGCGTACAATGCGGTGGCAGAAACGCTTGCGGGTGACTAGGCATCTGCCTTTCGTTAGCGAACTCGCAATTCAGTGGGCCAGCCAGCATGACGTTTCAAACGTGTTTGTTGACGACAAGAGTGGAGGTTTATAGCCCGTCTATTAACACCTTTGAGCTCCTGATTACGGTTTGAACTGGGGGAGTTCGCCGAGGGCAGGCTTTACTTGACTAAATTACTCGGGTTTGGGACACTCCTTATCTTATTATGAGTAAAAAAGCAGGTATTATTACTCGTCTGGTATCCAAAGGGCGGTAGGCGGTAACCCCAATGCTCGATTTGGCATTCCAGTAGCAGGGCGGCCCTATCCCGCTGGCTCGTATGCTGGCCAGTCAGAATTTCTCCCTGTTCGCTCTGAGTAATTGTTTGCCCAGTTCGACATTATTTCGCCATTCCACTCAGCAATGATTAGGTAAGCACATGTCACAGGAACAGATCGACAAGGCTATTGGCAAGGAATACGCTGCCGGCTTTATTTCGGATATTGAGTCTAATACGCTGCCCCCGGGCCTGAATGAAGACGTAATCCGGTTTATCTCTGCCAAGAACGACGAACCCGAATGGTTGCTGGATTGGCGGCTGGAAGCCTACCGCGGCTGGGTTAAGATGAGTGAGCCGGAGTGGGCCCATGTGCACTACCCGGAAGTGGATTTTTCCGCCATTTCCTATTTCTCCCGCCCCAAGAGCATGGAGAACAAGCCCAAGAGCCTGGACGAGGTGGATCCGGAGCTGTTGCGGGTCTATGAGAAGTTGGGCATACCCCTGCACGAGCAGGAAGCATTGGCCGGAGTGGCCGTCGACGTGGTGTTTGACTCGGTCTCCGTCGGCACTACCTTTCGTGTCAAACTGGCCGAGGCCGGCGTGATCTTTTGCTCAATGTCCGAGGCAGTAAAGGATTATCCTGAGCTCGTGCGCAAATACCTGGGCACCGTGGTCCCGCGGAGGGATAATTTTTACGCGGCGCTCAATAGTGCGGTATTCAGTGATGGTTCTTTTGTTTTTATCCCCAAGGGCGTGCGCTGCCCGATGGAGCTGTCCACCTATTTCCGTATCAACGAGGCTAATACGGGGCAGTTTGAACGCACCCTGATCATTGCCGAAGCGGGCAGCCATGTGAGCTACCTGGAAGGCTGCACGGCGCCCATGCGTGATGAAAATCAGCTGCATGCAGCAGTGGTGGAGCTGGTGGCTTTGGATGATGCTGAAATCAAGTATTCTACGGTGCAGAACTGGTACCCGGGTGATGCTGAGGGTAAGGGTGGCATCTACAACTTCGTCACCAAGCGCGGTGTCGCTCATCGCAATGCTAAAATCTCATGGACCCAGGTTGAAACCGGTTCCGCAATAACCTGGAAATATCCCAGCTGTATTTTACGCGGCGACAACAGCGTGGGTGAGTTCTACTCGGTTGCCCTGACCAATAACCGACAGCAGGCTGATACTGGCACCAAGATGATTCACCTTGGCAAAAATACCCGCTCTACCATCATCTCCAAGGGCATCTCGGCGGGTCGCAGCAGCAATGCCTATCGCGGACTGGTGCGCATGAGTCCGAAAGCCGAGGGTGCTCGTAACTATACACAGTGCGACTCACTGCTGATCGGGGACAAGTGTGCAGCCCACACCTTCCCCTATATCGAGAGCCGCAACCCCACCGCAGTGGTTGAACACGAGGCCACCACTTCGAAGGTCAGCGACGACCAGCTCTACTTGTGCAGGCAGCGTGGTCTCGACGCTGAAAAGGCGGTCTCTATGATTGTGAACGGTTTCTGCAAGGAAGTGTTTAAGGAGCTGCCCATGGAGTTTGCGGTGGAAGCTGGGAAACTACTGGAAGTGAGCCTGGAAGGCTCAGTCGGATAACCAACGCGCACTCCCGAGAGTGCGCTCAGGAGAACTACGTAGATGTTAAAGATTGATAACCTGCATGCCCGTGTCGATGACAAGGACATTCTCAAGGGGCTGAGCCTGGAAGTGAAGCCAGGAGAAGTGCACGCGATTATGGGGCCCAACGGCTCCGGCAAGAGCACCCTGGGCCATGTCCTGGCCGGTCGCCCAGGCTATACCCGCAGCGCAGGTAGCGTGGAGTTCATGGGTCAGGACCTGCTTGAACTGAATACCGAGGAGCGGGCTCACCTCGGCCTGTTTCTGGCCTACCAGTACCCGGTGGAGATACCCGGTGTATCCAACATGGAATTTCTAAAAGCGTCCGTCGATGCTGTACGCGAGAAGCGCGGCCTGGATTCCCTCGATACGGTGAGTTTTATGAAGCAGGCCCGTGACGCGTGCAAGTTGGTCGACCTCGACCAGAGCTTTCTTAAGCGCGGTGTCAACGAAGGCTTCTCGGGCGGCGAGAAAAAGCGTAATGAGCTCATGCAAATGATGATGTTACAGCCGAGGCTAGCCATCATGGACGAGACTGATAGCGGCCTGGATATCGACGCTTTACAAGTCGTGGCTGCCGGCGTGAACAACATGCGTGATGACGACCGCTCGTTCATCCTGATAACACATTACCAGCGCTTGCTAAATTTTATCGAGCCCGATTTCGTGCACGTTCTGGCGGGAGGCCGCATTGTTAAATCCGGTGACAAATCACTGGCACTGGAGCTGGAAGACAAGGGTTATACCTGGATTGAGGATGAGGTCGCCTGATGCCGGATCTGATGAACGGCATGCTCGATGCTGCCAGCGCCAATGCCCCCCATTGGCTGCAGGAACGGCAATCCGTCGGCCGCAAGGTCTGGGTAGAGGCCGATCTTCCAACGCGTAAAACGGAGGCCTGGAAATACACCAGTCTGCACGCTCTTAATCGTAGTTTTGACAGTGCTGAGCCGAGCGCTGCCAGCAAAGCCGAGCTCGGGTTTGAATATCCGCATTTTGGTGGCTGCAAGCTGGTTTTTGTCGACGGCTATTTGCGTGCGGACCTGTCGCGAATGGATATCCCGGCAGGCGTGCAGCTGGTTCGCTTTGCCGATGCCGACGAGGCGCAGACCGAGCTTATCCAAAGAAACCTGGGCAGCGTGGTAGACAGCTCCCGGCACCTGTTTGCCAACCTCAATGATGCTGCACTTAACGATGGTGTCTTTTTACAAATTGATGCAGAGACAGACGTCACGGAACCCCTGCACCTGATCTGGCTGACGACCACCCAGCCAACTGCATTTACCGTCAATCAGCGTCTATTGGTGCTCAGCGGCGCTAGCAGCCGCGCCAGCCTGATCGAGCACTTCGACTGCGCCGGGAATGGCAATGCCTTCACCAATGGCATTACCGAGCTTCTGCTGGAAGACGGCGCCACGCTTCACCACCACCGCCTGCATCTGGAAGAAGCCGGTGCCATGCATATCGGCGGCGTGCACGCGCGGCTGGCCAAAGACAGCACCCTGCAAAGCTTCCATCTGGCTTTGGGCAGTGAGCTCAAGCGCATCGATGTGGTTATTAACCACGCGGGACCCGGAGCGCATTGTGGCCTCAACGGTGTCTATCTGCTGCGCAACGAGGAGCACGTGGACTACCACACTTGCATAGAACACGCTTCTCCCCACTGCACCACCGACGAGGTTTTTCGCGGCATCATCGGTGACAGTGCTACAGCAGTATTCAACGGTCGCATCCATATTCATCCGGATGCCCAGAAAACCCGCGCCCAGCTGAGCAACCGCAACCTGCTGACCAGCGCCCAGGCTGAGGTCAATACCAAGCCGGAGTTAGAAATTTATGCCGACGACGTGCAGTGTGCTCATGGCGCCACGGTCGCACAGCTCGATCCGCAAATGATGCACTACCTGCAAACCCGGGGAGTGTCGCGTGAAGAGGCAGAAACCATGCTGAGCTACGGTTTCATCAACGAGGTCATTGACAGCATTGCACTGAAACCCCTGCGCGATTATCTGCGCCCGTTGCTGGCCAAACGCTTCTCCCGGGACCCAAAGTTGATGAGACACATTCTATGATAGCAGCAAGTTTGAACGTCCACAGTGCCGCGGTCAAAGCGTTTGACGTGGAGCGCGTGCGCGCGGACTTCCCCATCCTGCAGCAACAGGTGAATGGCCACCCGCTCGTTTACCTCGACAACGCGGCCACTACTCAGAAGCCGGATGCAGTGATTGACGCCATCAGCGACTATTACCGCTGCGATAATTCCAACGTGCATCGCGGCGCCCATGCGCTAAGCGATCGCGCTACTATGCAATTCGAAGCGGCGCGGGAAACCACGGCCCGGTTTCTCAATAGCCCGGAGCCCTGTCAGATCATCTGGGTACGCGGTGTCACCGAGGGCATTAACCTGGTCGCCAATAGTTGGGGGCGCACGAACCTCAAGGCGGGTGATAAAGTTCTGGTCTCGTTGCTGGAACACCACTCCGATATCGTGCCTTGGCAAATGGTGTGTGCCGAGCGCGGTGCCGAAGTTGTCCCCATACCGGTGCTGGACAGCGGCGACATTGATCTGGACGCCCTCGATGCACTGCTGGATGAACGCGTCAAAATGGTAGCCGTTAACCATGTTTCCAACGCCTTGGGCACGGTAAACCCGGTGGCTGAGATCATTCAAAAAGCCCATGCTGTCGGCGCTAAGGTTCTGCTCGACGGTGCTCAGGCAGTGGCTCACTACTCGATCGATGTGCAGGCCCTGGACTGCGACTTTTATACTTTCTCGGGTCACAAGCTTTTTGGCCCGACAGGAATTGGTGTGCTCTGGGGCAAGAAAGATTTACTCGATGCCATGCCACCTTTTCTCGGTGGCGGCGAAATGATCGAAACCGTCAGTTTTAGCGGTACGACTTACAATGTTCTGCCTTTTAAATTTGAAGCTGGCACTCCGGATATAGCCGGAGTGATAGGGTTGGCGGCAGCGATTAAGTATCTGCAAGGGCTGGACCGGGACGCAGCCATCGCCCACGAGGTGATGTTGTTGGACTACACCCTTGAATTAGCGAAAGACATAGCAGGTTTACGCAGGGTCGGCGCACCGAAGCAGGCGGCCGGAATTTTCAGTTTCCTGCTGGATGGTACACACCCGTCTGATATAGGCATGCTGCTGGATCAACAGGGCATTGCGGTGCGCACGGGCCACCACTGCGCGCAACCTTTAATGGCTCGCTTTGGAGTGCCGGGAACTGCCCGTGCCTCCTACACGATTTACAATACACGCGGTGATGTGGAGGCCTTGTTCGCCGGCATCCGCAAGGCCAAGAGCCTGTTTGGATGAGGAGCGAAAAATGAGTGTAGAGATGTTCGATGTCAGTACCGACGTGCTCAGCGTCACTCCGGAGGCCGCCAAGCACCTGAAAACACAGGCGGAGAACAAAGGCTTCAAAGGTGTGCGTATCAGCGTTAAGGCAAGCGGCTGCACCGGTTATATGTACGTCATGGAAGAGGTCAGCGACCGCCAGGCCGAGGACGTAACGCTGGCACTGGATAACGGCGTCACAGTCTTTGTGGACGCCGGCTCCATCGGCTTTCTGCGTGGCACCGAGCTTGACTATGTGCGAGAGGGAATTAATCGCACCCTAAAATTCAAGAACCCCAACGTCACAGCTGCCTGCGGCTGTGGCGAAAGTTTCAGTATCGAGTAAGGCTGCCGACGGATGAGCTCACGAGAACGTAGCATTCTTACTACCAACAGGGACTGTCCAGCGCGACTAGTACCCGTGGGTGACCCGGTAACGATCCCCGCTCACACGTTTGTCACCCTGACCCAGTCACTGGGTGGCAACTACACCGTTGTATACAACGGCAATATGGTGCGGGTAGATGGCACCGATGCGGACGCCCTTGGGCTGGAACCACTAAAGCTGGCGTTCGGCACTCCAACTGACGGACAGATAAACGAGGCCCATGTGTGGGAAGCTCTGCACACCATCTTCGATCCAGAAATTCCTGTCGACCTGGTGAACCTTGGTCTTATTTATGCCGTCGCAATTGAGCAAGACAGTGGTCGGGTCGACATCCAGATGACCCTGACTGCGCCTGGCTGTGGCATGGGGCCGGTGCTGGTCGGCGATGTTGAGTACCGCGTTGCGATGGTTCCCAATGTCAGGCACGTGGCAGTAGAGTTGATCTTCGATCCGCCCTGGCATCGGGAGATGATGTCGGAGGAGGCGCAACTCGAAACCGGGATGTTTTTCTAATGAGCGGCCTAACCCTAAACCCTTTTGGCCACAGTATTAGCAGTGACGATATCCTCGAGACATTGGGATTCTTCGACAGCTGGGATGATCGCTACCGTTACATTATTGATCTGGGCAAGGAGCTGCCGGCCCAAGCCGAGCAGTTTCACACTGACGAGAGGCTGGTACGCGGCTGCCAGAGTCAGGTATGGATCGATACCGAGTTGGTAGATGGCAAACTGGAAATCGCGGTCGATAGCGATGCCTTTATCGTCAAGGGCCTACTGGGCATCGTGCTTGCCGCTTACAACAGCAAAACCCCACAGGAAATCCGCGCCTTCGATATAGACGCTTACTTCGAGTCACTGGACTTGCTCAGACACCTGTCGGCAACCCGTGGTAACGGTCTTCGCGCCATGGTCGCACGTATTCAGGATATCGCCCGCTAGCCATCTCCCAAATAACCGGGGACAAATAACCGGGGACAGACCACGATTAAAGGTGCTGTAACCGTGGTCTATACCGAATGGCACTTTCTTAAGCTTCGAACTCGGCGATGAACGGAATAGCACAGGCTTGGGAGCCGCCGTGAACCCATCTATGGTGGCTTATGCTGAGTAAGGACACCCCCGCCGTCCTGCCTCGTTCAGTCCAAATCCTGTGCTGTTCCATTCATCGCCCAAGTGCCACGTTCGGGCTTCAGTAAGCGCCTTTTGGGTCTGTCTCCGGTTATTTTCGACTCGAGAGCCTGCGTGGCAGCTGCCCCTTTTCTTCCTAATAGACATTGATAGCTAGTTCTTCTATTCTCAGTCATATAACTATTAGATAGGGAATAAAAACGATGACCATCCTATGTCGTGCGAAAGGTTTGTTCCTGTTGGCAGTGCTGATTGGTCCGTTGGCTGCCTGCAGCAATAGTAATGACAATAACGATCAAAATGCAGCACCCATCGAGCCTTTAGTGCCTGTGCAGCCTGCAGAGGTTATTTCTATTGACGACAGTCGTGCCGAATTTTGCGACTTATTAGATACCGCAAATTGTATCCTGCCATTCCCCAGTAATGTCTTTACTCGTGAAAGTGACACCACTGACAACGGTCTGTTGGTTAACTTCTCAGAGGAAGCGATGCCGGTGAATAGCGAAGGCAGTGTTGTTGATCCTACTGAATGGAATCGCAATGACGGTTTTTCTCCGGGCACTGTCATGATCACGCAGGTGCCGGCATTAGACATGGACACCACTGGCGCACCTCGCTTGATAGATCTGTCAGACAGTCGCCAGGACGATAGCCCCATCGTCGTTATAAACGCTGCAACCGGTGAGCGGCAGTTAATTTGGAGCGAGCTTGACGCCAATGCGGAACTAGCGGACGAAATGAGCTTGCTTATTCGTGTGGCTAAAAATCTGCAGGACGGACAACGTTATATTGTCGCCCTGCGAAACCTGAAGAATGCGGCCGGAGAGACCATTCCACCCACGGAGTTGTTTCGCGCTTACCGCGATAACGTTATGACGGATAGTGACGCAGCCGAGGCGCGGCGTCCGGCCATGGAACAACTTTTTTCTTCGCTCGCCAGCGCCAATATTGCGCGCGAAGACCTGTATCTCGTGTGGGACTTTACCGTCTCCTCCACGCGCAGTTTAAGTGAACGCATACTACATATGCGCGATACCGCTTTCGCAGCACTGGCGGGGGGCAGTCCTGAATTCACCGTCGATAGTGTAGAAGACCTGAGCATGACAGACACCAATTGGGGGCGAAGAATCGAAGGCACCATTACCATCCCCAATTTTATGGACAGCGAAGATGCCAGTACTGGATCGTCATTGTTCTACGCGGATGACGGCGATTCTCTGCCCGACCGCATGAATGGAGACAACACCACTGTACAGCCATTTATTTGCAACATCAGCAATCAGTCTCTGAATAATATGCAGGCCGAATCGGATGCGCTGGCTGGTGCCACGCGGGTCTATTTGTATGGTCACGGATTGCTGGGTACTCGTTTCCAGTCCACTAATGGTGCTCATCAGGGTACGCTTTCAAATCGATTTAACTTAATGAATTGTGCGATGGACTTTATCGGCATGGCGGCAAGTGATGTCCCCAATGCCATTGCACTTTTGCAAGACGCATCCAATTTTTCTACCTTGCCTGATCGCACTCAACAAGGTTTTATCGGCTGGATGTATCTCGCCGAACTGTTGCGGCACGCCGATGGCTTCTCTACCCATGAGGCGTTTCAGGTTGACGGTAGAAGTGTTTACAACGGTGCTCAGGTTTACTACTACGGCAATAGCGAAGGCGGAATATTAGGCGGCGCGCTGCTAGCGACGGCCCCCAATATCGAGAATGGCGTGCTCGGTGTGCCCGGTATGAATTATTCGCTGTTGCTGCGGCGCAGTGTCGACTTCGATCTCTATTCATCTGTCTTAAAGCCCGCTTATCCCAATGTTCTTGATCAGACTATATTGCTGTCTCTCTACCAGATGCTGTGGGACAGGGGTGAGAACAATGGTTATGCCAATCATCTGGTATCTGACCCGTTGCCAAATACGCCCGCTAAAAATGTGTTGCTACACGTGGCATTCGGCGACCATCAAGTGTCTCACACCAGTGCTGAAATCATGGCGCGTACTTTCAAGATTCCGCTGCATCAGCCCGCTTTGGTTGAGGGGCGCCACCATGATATCAATCCACACGTAGAGCAATTGGCTATAAGCACCTATCCGCACATGGGCTCGGCCTTGATTTACTACGATGGAGGCCCCGGTCCCAACGATGCATGGGATGACACTGGCACTGACGTGCCGCCCATCGTTAACGTGCCGCCACGAACAGGTAATGACCCCCATGAACGCCCCAGACGAGACCCGAGTGCAATGGAGCAAATATCAGCCTTCATGTCGCCCGAGAGTACAATCATTAATGCCTGCGGGCCTGGACCCTGCCTGGTAGACGGCTGGGATGGCATTCTGGAAGAATAACCGGAATAACCGGGGACAGACCACGGTTATTCAGCAAGTGCAACCGTGGTCTGTCCCCGGTTATTTGTCTCCGGTTATTCCCGTATCAGTGCACCCCTGATACTGGTCGCATCTGCGTATCGCACACCCCGCCGACCTGTACTGTGACAGATTGCGCTGACCCGGCGCAGGACTCTCCGCGCTGCGCAATGGTGCAGGTCAATCCCAGCGGCCTGCCTGCATCCAGCCAAAACGGTGTTTTGCGGTAGCGGCCGACTTCTTCCAGTGGGCAACCCGCCGGAACACCGTAGGGCGAGCAGTCGGTGGCGGTTGAGAGCGACACCTTGCGTCCGTCGACCACGAAGCCGGGGTAGTCGTCCCGGAACGAGACGGTGTCGCGATCATGGTCCTCCAGCAGCACAAAGGTGCGGAAGTTGTAACCATTGCCGACCTTGTCGTCGACCTGAATACGCGTGTTGGCGATCAGTGCAAAGTCGTCACCGCTTTGCGCCACCGCGCCCGACATATACTCCACGCGTGTGTGCTGCGGGAAGCACTTGCCCATTGCCGGCGCGTGGTAGTAGTGCGCGGTGCGCTGCAGTTCCGCCAGCGGTGTGCCCGGGAATAGTGCCAGCAGGTCTGAATCAGTGCCGAACAGAATGCGCTGCATATCGCCAATATTCTGTTCATACATCGCTTGTAGTTTGGCGTAGTAAGGCTGTGTCGCCAGATCGTCACGCATGAAGCAAGAGGTCAGCCCAGAGATCTGGGTGAGATACTCGTCCCAGATATTGTACTGTGAGACCTTTGTGGCGACACCTGCAAAATCCCCTTCAGCCGCGCAGCCCTCGCGGTCGAAACAGCGCTCCAGCGCACGGTTGCGGATGGTCAGCGCGATGATGTTACGCTCGCAGGCGCCGTAGGCGTTGCAACCACGGTCGAGGTGTCCCTCGAACAGGGCGGTGCGCATTGTCAGGTCGAGGTGACGGGCTTCAGCGAGTTCCTTCCGAGGCCAGTCGCCCGAATTGGCCTGTTCGAAGTTGCGCCAGCCCGCCAATAACGAATCGCGTCGCCCGGTGAGGCGGTTGTTGGCCTGCGCGCACTGTGCACTATTATGAAAGGCTCGGACGATGGCGTCCGAACCGCTTGGCACAGTCGTGGCCTCAACCTGCTGCGAATCCAGCAATGCATCGGTGGATAGCGGTGGATCGAAGAACGGCACCTTCTCCATAGCGTAAAGCTGGCTGACACTGATCACATACTTCTGGCCCGGTTCACAGTGGTGATTGCTCACCATGAGTGTTTTTCGTTGCGCAATAGCCGCAGTGACATGGTCGGTTGCCGCCGGTGTGGCTTGGCGTGGGTCGGAAACAACATCAAAGCCGACATACGGCATGCCAGTGGCATCGGTCAGCGGTTTACCGTCACGCAGTATCAGACAGGGAATCAGCGTGGTGCCCTGCGCCAGCGTTCCGGCCGGATTGGCCGTGCCGCTGCCCTGGAAGCGCTGCGCGTCATAGTAGGACATTTCGAGGTCGCCATTGAACTGGTATAGCGTCATCACAGGGGTCGCCGGTATCGCGGCCAGTGCGGTGTGAGTCGCTGCCACCATTAGAGCGCCAGGCAGTAGTTTCGTAATGATCTTTTTTGTCCACATGCTACAATTTCCGAGCCATTTAATGGTCTACCCGAACAGGTCGGGTGCTGTCGTTTGTTGCTGTTAGCAGTCGCTGCTGTCTGCAGATGTTCAGCGCGCAGACTATAGCTGTTGTGCGCCGAATTTGGATAGACGTCATCTGCGAAAAATTGCGAAAAATCGTGACGAATATTGCAGCGGTTGCCTCGTTCCTGAAAGCCACCGGCGACATTTCAGGCGCTCATTGTTTGATTCATGTCTCGGTATCAGGGTTTCTGGGTCGAGGTGGATCCTGCGGCCCTTGCTGGACGGCGACGGTCAGCAGGCGCAGCTGGGTCTGGACCTCATTAAGCTGCTGTACGATCAGGTCGCGCTCGTCGTGCGCCTGCTGGGCATCGCGAGCATTTTGTTCTGCGGTCATCACACCCAGTACTGCGCCCACCATCATATTCAGGAAAATGAATGCGGTGAGAAAAATGAAGGTCAGGTAGTAGATCCAGCTGAGGGGGTACACCTCCATGGTGGCGTACATGACATCAGTCCAGTCCTCGAACGTAGCTACCCGGAACAGGGTTAACATGGCGATTGCCACATCGCCCCAAAGGGTCTCATCGACCGCCGCAAACAGCATGGAACCGATAGCGCCGTAGATGTAGAAAATGATAAACATGAGCAGGGCGATATAGCCCATGCGTGGTATCGCCTTCAGCAGAGAGTTAATCAGGAAGCGCAGCTCTGGCACTACGGACACAAGGCGCAGCACGCGGAACACTCTTAACAGTCGGCCGAGCAGAACGGCCTCCGAGTTATCCAACGGTATCAGACTGCCGACGACGACAATGGTATCGAAGATGTTCCAGCCGTCTCGAAAAAATCGACGTTTATCCTCGCAGGCGGTAAAACGAAATAGTAGCTCCACAAGGAAAAACAGTGTGATCGCGACATCCATAATTTCCAGCGAACGCTCTGCTAACGGCGGTAGGTCGTAAGTTTTCGCGCCAATCGTCAGTGCTGACAACAGGATGATCGCTATCACCGCGCCCTGAAAGAGGCGGCTGGACTCAATGCGCCGCAGCAGGCTGGAACCGGCGGATGACATGGACGCGCTGGACATGGGGTGGGCCTGTGTAAATCAGGGAGCGGGGATTCTAGTGTGCTCTGGCTCGATTGAACAGTCGCGCGATTACGTCGGTGCCGCCTCATGTGCCGCTGTTAGGCCGGTTCCTGAGCTAACAAGCGCTCTAATTACATTGCTACGGCTCTGGCGTGGACGCAGAAGACACTGTTGGCTTAAAGGCAAGCATTGGACAAAAGTGCGCAAAAACACTAAGAAAGTTAGAGCATTAGGGGGAAATGTCATGCAATGTATTGCCGACCTTGAAGCTTAAGTAAGTGCCATTCGCCTTAAGTGCTGCAATGCAGAGCAGATTACAGATCGACCAACTGCTGGCGTAGCATTTCCACGCGCCTGGCGTTGGTGCCCATGTCACTGATGCCGAGCCTGGATGAAGAACGTACCTGTATTACCTGCTGTTTGGGGTTGAACAATAACTGGACGTCATCAGTGAATCCCATCGTGGGCGTGGTGGCGGTCAGCTGCATGAAATTACCGTCGTCTTCGATTACTTCCCAGTTCGGCTGTTGCGCAACCCAGCCTTTGAGCGCCTGCCAGTTGGCCTCGCTGGCTGCCAGTGGTTTGACCGTAGCGGCTGCTTCCCCAGACCCTGTGCGCACGCAATTTGGCAGCCAACCGCATTCGGGCAGCGCGGTCATACTCGCGGGTTTTTCAGGTGCGCTGGTACAAGCGGACAATAAAATAGCGGCACCAAGAGCGCTTGTGAGAGCTTTTTTGTATCGCATAGGAGTTCATCTCGCAGGAGTTCTGGGTCATTATATCTGAATACCTCATGGCTTGAGGTGAGAAATTACACGCACGGTTGGGCTCATAACGATATGCGATCAACAACACGATTTTTTTGTACCTGCCAGATGCTGGTCTGTTTTTTGACTTTCGGGGCGGCGGCTCAGGCGCAAATATTGCTGGGGGAGGACGTCCTGGAGCAATGGCGGCCCGCTGCTCAGGAGCCCGGTCTGGAGATAGATCATGGCCCATGGTCTGAGTTGCTGGCCATTTATCTGGTCGAGAACCAGCAGACCGGCATCACCCTGTTTGATTATGCCGCTGTCACTGCGCCGGACCTGCAGCGCCTGAATACCTATATAGACTCGTTGGCGTTGATACCCGTGGCGCAGCTGACGCCACTGCAACAGCAGGCGTACTGGATCAATCTGTATAACGCCCTGACCGTGCAGCTCATTCTTGAAAACCCGGATGTATCCAGCATACGAGAGATCAAGAGTGGCTGGTTCAGTCTGGGGCCATGGGCGCGCGAGGTCGTTATGATTGATGGTGACGCACTGACGCTTGATGACATTGAACACCGCATTCTGCGTCCCATATTCGGCGACCCACGTGTGCATTTTGGGGTGAACTGCGCCAGTATTGGCTGCCCGAACCTGGGCGCAGAACCCTATCTTGCCAGCACTCTGGGCCAGCAGCTCGATGAGGCGACACGGACGTTTATTAATAATCCGCGGGGTGTCAGCATCACTGGGAATACCCTCACGTTAAGCTCGATATTCAAGTGGTATGGGGACGACTTCGGTGAGGATCCCGCGGCACGAATAGCCTGGATTGGTCGTTATGCGAGCCCCGCTTTGGCAGCGCAACTGGAAGGCTGGGACGGCCGTGTTCGCTACGATTATGACTGGGCGCTGAACGCTCCGCAGCATTGATCGCTACTTCATTACAGACCGATCTGGCACGGTTGATGCGGTGCGCAGTACTTAATGCCGTCAGTTATTTCTGGTATGCGTAGTTATGATGCACAAGTTCAAGGATGCTCTTGCCCATACTGACATCAAGCAGGCCCCTTGGTATGGGGTGCAGGCAGACAACAAGAAACGCGCCCGGCTTAACTGCATTTCTCACTTGCTCAGTCCCCTCAACTACAAGGACTTAATAACCCCCTGCGCCGCCCGAGCAATTGTCGCCCACGCCAAAAGAGACGGACTGTATGCGGCCGCCGTTAGAGGAGCAGACCTTCGTGGCAAGGCTTTGGTAGCGAGGTCTGCAATGGTTCAACTGCCGGCATCTTGATCGTATCTGATAAGGCGCAACCAGCAGCTATAAGAGCGAACTCGGAGAACGGGCAAGCCTGATATTCCCGCGACTATCCGCAATTTGGATAGGGCATTTCTTTTGCTGAAATCATCACGGGATTCCAGTATGGTCTCCCGCCTGATAGGCAACAGGCAGTCGGGGGTCAGTCTGGGATTCAATGGACTTCAGCTCCTCAGGTCACAGCTAATGCATTGGCAATGGTCCCCGCGCTGGGCTGCCAAACGGTGTCGCTTAACGTCAGTGAGTGTTTTATCGTGACATGGGGAGAGTCGTCACGCAGCGCACTGATTTGGCGCGCGATATACCCTGGGGGCCCAATCAGGGCGCGTTGGTGCCGCTGGAGTCCCTGAAAGGTGAGGAGGCATAGGGTTAGCACAGGTGTGGTTGTGGCCTAGAAGTTGCATCTACTAGCAGGAAATCTTTGTAATGTTTAAGCACAAGCGGCATTATTTGCAGTGAGCCATTGAGAGGAAGGTTTTGTGTTTGCGTAGATTTATGAGCTGCTATGTTGCCGTCGTTGATGCTGTTAATTATCAGATCGGTCGATTTGCCATGTACGGGATTTTTGTCCTGATAGGCATTTTGTTGTGGTCCTCATTCAGTAAAGCATTTTTCCAACCCTCTCTGTGGACTCTGGAGATGGCGCAATTTGTAATGGTCGCCTATTACATCCTCGGCGGGCCCTATTGTCTGCAGAAGGGGTCTGACGTCCGCATGGACCTGTTCTACTCCACCTGGACCGACAGGCAGCGCGCCTGGGCAGATGCCTCCACCATCTTTTTTTTGCTGTTTTACCTCGGGGTGCTCCTCTACGGTGCAATCGATAGTACTGCGTATGCGTTTGAGTACGGTGAGCGCAGTTACTCCGCATGGCGACCCTATATGTGGCCGATCAAACTGCTGCTCTGCATCGGCATCGTATTGATGTTGCTGCAGTCGGTGTCAGAGCTCTTCAAGGATATAGCGAAGATTAAAGGGCTGGAAATCTGATGTCACCCGAGATGATCGCAATCCTGATGTTTTCGTCGATGATGATGATGATGTTAACGGGGCAGCGCGTGTTTGCCGCGATTGGCATTGTCGCAGCAGTAGCGTCCTTGGCGCTGTGGGGTACTGGCGGGTCCGACCTGCCATTTTCGGCCGCGATGAAGTTGATGAAATGGTATCCGCTGCTGACGCTGCCTATGTTTATTTTCATGGGCTACATTTTATCGGAGTCCAGAATTGCCGATGACCTGTACAAAATGTTCCATGTCTGGATGGGCTCTATCAACGGAGGCCTGGCTATTGGCACTATCGGGTTGATGGTGCTGGTCTCGGCCATGAATGGCCTCTCTGTGGCGGGCATGGCAATCGGCGCGACAATCGCGCTACCGGAGCTGCTGCGTCGTGGTTACGACAAGCGAATGGTGACTGGCGTCGTGCAGGCCGGGTCCTCGCTTGGCATTCTCGTGCCCCCGTCCGTGGTGCTGGTGCTCTATGCAATGATCGCCCGCCAACCGGTTGGCCAGTTATGGCTTGCCGGACTTTTGCCTGGCTTGCTGATGGCGGCGATGTTTATCGCTTATATCGCGATTCGCTGTCATTTCCAGCCCCACCTCGGCCCGGCACTGTCAGAGGAGGAGCGCAATGTTCCGTTGTCTGAAAAATTGCGCCTGCTGCGCGCTGGCCTGGTGCCGATCCTGATCTTTGCCGCCATGATGGTGCCTTTCCTCAACGGGTGGACCAGTCTGGTTGAGAGCTCGGCTATTGGCGCGTTGACGGCGTTTTTGGTCGCGGTGCTGAAAAAGCGTATGACTAAAGCCGTGTTTGAAGCCTCCGTGCGGCAAACCATGGCGATCTCATGTATGTTTATGTGGATTATCCTGGCTGCGATGGCCTTTGGTGCGGTGTTCGATGGGCTGGGCGCGGTGGGCGCGATAGAGGGCCTTTTTACCGATCAATTGCACATGGGTCCGTGGACGATTCTGATCATTATGCAGCTTTCATTCCTGGTAATGGGCACTTTTCTGGATGATACGGCGATGCTCGTAATCGTCGCGCCTTTGTATGTGCCGCTGGTCGGCGCGCTGGGTTTTGATCTCGTATGGTATGGGGTGCTATACACCATCACCACCCAGGTTGCTTATATGACGCCGCCGTTTGGCTACAATTTATTTCTAATGCGCGCGATGGCGCCGCCGGAAATCAGCTTGCATGATATCTACGCTTCCATCCTGCCATTCGTCGCGATCATGGTTCTGGCGCTAGTCGTTGTGATGGCGTTCCCGCAGATTGCACTGTGGTTGCCCAATCTGGTTTACAACAAGTGAACGCGCACAACTGGCTGTCAAAAAGTATTTTCCAGCAATGGGGAAGTAACTGGGAAGCCAGCCGTCAACTGGTTTCCCTACATTCGCAGAAAGGAGAGTTTCTATGAGTAATCGAAGGAAGTTTTTACAAGCTGCAGGTGTTGGTATGGCGGGTCTGGCCACTGTCGGTGCGCCTGCTGTGCATGCCCAGAGTAAAACGACGATCAAATGGCGTTTGCAAACTTATGCCGGTCCGGCACTGGGGGAGCATGTCATCAAGCCGTCTATCGATGCATTTAACCGGATTGCTGGCAGTGACATGCAGATTGAACTTTATTATGCGGACCAGCTGGTACCCACCGGGGAGTTATTCCGGGCGATGCAGAAAGGCACCATAGATGCGGTGCAATCCGATGACGATTCCATGGCATCGCCTACCGAAGTGGCAGTATTTGGTGGTTACTTCCCGTTTGCCAGTCGCTATTCACTCGATGTCCCAGTACTGTTCAATCAATACGGGCTCGCGGAAATATGGGATGAGGAATACGCCAAGGTCGGTGTGAAGCACCTGTCAGCAGGGGCTTGGGATCCCTGTAACTTTGCCACCAAGGAGCCCATCAACAGCCTCGCCGACCTGAAGGGTAAAAAGATATTTACCTTCCCGACCGCCGGTCGCTTTCTCAGCCAGTTTGGGGTGGTGCCAGTGACCCTGCCGTGGGAAGACATTGAGGTTGCCGTGCAGACCGGTGAGCTTGATGGTATCGCCTGGTCAGGGATTACTGAGGACTACACCGTCGGCTGGGCGGATGTGACGAATTACTTCCTCACCAACAATATTTCTGGCGCGTGGGTGGGCTCATTTTTCGCCAACATGGAAAAGTACAATGCGCTACCTGACAGACTCAAGGAACTGCTTAAAATTGCTATGGATAGTTCGCATTACCATCGACTGTGGTGGTACTGGGGTGGCGAGGCCTCATTGCGCGTGCATGGCACCAAGATGAAACTCACCACGATTCCAGACGCGGAGTGGGCCACAGTTCAGCAAGCGGCTGAGAAATTCTGGGATGAGATTGCCGCTGAATCGAAGACCAAGGCAAAAGTTGTCGAAATCTTCAGGAAGTACAATGCCGATATGGAAAAAGCGGGTCCTCCTTATCGCTACAGTTGCTAGGCGCGCTGCAGGCGAAGGGGTGTGCGTTATACCTCTGTTCCTGAACCGGGCACCTGAGCAATCAGGTGCCCGGGTAACTTAATCATAATGACTCTAGGGAGGCAGCATGCCTCGGAATTTATCGTTCGAAGAATTGCAACAACAGGTTGACGAAGGCTCAATTGATACGGTGATCGCGGCAATGCCGGATATGCAGGGTCGACTCATGGGAAAGCGCTTCCAGGCTGAGTTTTTTGTCAGTACTGCCTGGAAAGAAACCCATGCATGTAATTATCTGCTGGCCACCGACATGGAGATGATGACCGTGGACGGATATGCGGCCACCAGTTGGTCTGCCGGTTATGGCGATTACACCCTGAAACCGGATTTGGCAACGCTAAGGGTATTGCCTTGGTTGGAGGGGACGGCGCTGGTGCTGTGCGACGCATTTGATCACCACACGCACGCACCTGTGGCACATGCGCCGCGTACCGTATTGCAAAAACAACTCCAGCGACTGGACCAGATGGGTCTGGTTTCAGCGGTGGCGACGGAGCTGGAGTTTTTTATCTTCCGCGAAAGTTTTGAAGCGCTGTCTGACCAGGGCTATCGCAAGCCGACAACGATCAGCGCGTACAATGAGGACTACCACATCTTCCAGACCACCAAGGAAGAGAGCCTGATGAGACGCATTCGTACCGGGCTGCAGGCTGCCGGTATTGATGTCGAGAACAGCAAGGGCGAAGCTTCCGCCGGGCAGGCCGAGATCAATGTGAGTTATTGTGAAGGTTTGACGATGGCCGACAATCACGTGCTGCTGAAAAATGCGATCAAGGAGATGGCGTTTCAGGAGGGCAGGGCCATCTCATTTATGGCGAAGTGGCACACCCATGCGGCGGGTTCTTCCAGCCACATTCACCAGTCACTGCAGAAAAAGGACGGCACGCCCGTATTCTACGATTCGGCAGCCGAACACGGCATGTCGGACATTATGCGACACTACCTTGCGGGCCTGCTGAAATACGCTGACGACAATACGTATTTTCTTGCGCCCTACGTCAATTCCTACAAGCGTTTTAGCGCTGCCACGTTCGCACCGACCAAGGCGGTATGGTCGATTGACAATCGCACGGCGGGTTACCGCATTGTGGCACCCGGCTCGAAATCTGTGCGAGTTGAGTGCCGTGTCGGTGGGTCCGACCTTAATCCCTATCTTGCAATCGCCTCGCAAATAGCGGCGGGCATTAAGGGTATTGAGGAGAAATTGAGCCTTGAAGCCGCTTTCTCTGGTGACGCTTATAAAGCTGATGGCGTCAGGGAAATACCTCGCACCCTGCGAGCGGCGACTGCAGCCTTGCGCGATTCAAGTATGCTGCGCGAAGCCATGGGCGACCAGGTCGTCGATCACTATGTTAGAGCCGCTGAGTGGGAGCAGGAGGATTTTGACCAAAAGGTCACGGATTACGAACGGATACGCGGTTTCGAGAGGGCTTGATCTGTGTCGAATATGATTCAATGCATATCGCCTATCGATGGCTCGGTCTATGTCGAACGGGCGCCGCTGTCATCGGCCGCAGCCGGGGAGGCTGTTGCGCAGGCATTAGCGGCGCAGCAGGAATGGCAGAAGACGCCACTTGAGCGGCGCATCAAGCTGGTACTGGCAGGGGTCAAGGCGCTGGGCGAAATGAACGCGGCGATTACTGCGGAGCTGGCCTGGCAAATGGGGCGACCTGTCCGCTACGGCGGTGAATTCGCCGGGGTGAATGAACGTGCAAATTATATGGCCAGTATCGCCGCGGCGACACTCGCCCCGATAGAGATCGAGGACAGCGCTGCGTTTGTTCGTCGTATAGAGCGCAAGCCGCTCGGTATTGTGTTGGTGGTGGCGCCGTGGAATTATCCCTACCTGACCGCAATCAACACGATCTTGCCGGCGCTGATCGCCGGTAATGCCGTGGTATTAAAACCTTCTTCGCAAACACTGCTGGCAGGCGAACGACTGGCCGCGGCTTTTCATGCGGCAGGCGTGCCACCTGGCGTATTCCAGAATCTGGTGCTGGATCACCCGAGCACCGCTGCTCTTATCAGTGATAAAAGCTTCGGCTTTGTAAACTTCACCGGCTCGGTGGCCGGCGGCAAGGCCATGGAGAAAGCGGCGGCGGGCACCTTTACTGCCGTCGGCACTGAACTGGGAGGCAAGGACCCCGGCTATGTGATGGACGATGCCAACCTGGACGGCGCCGTCGAATCACTGATCGACGGCGCCATGTTTAACGCCGGTCAGTGTTGCTGCGCGATAGAACGCATTTACGTATGTGACAGGTATTTTGACAAGTTTGTGGAAAAAGCCGTCGCCATTGTTGAGCAATACAAATTGGGTAATCCGCTAGAGCAGGCGACCACGCTGGGTCCAATGGCAAACGTTCGGTTTGCCGAGCAGGTTCGCTCACAGATTGATGAGGCGTTGAGCGAGGGCGCGAGGGCCCTGGTCAACCCCGATCTGTTTCCCAATGACGGCGGCGCTTACCTGATGCCGCAAATCCTCGTCGATGTAACGCACTCCATGCGCGTCATGCGAGAAGAGTCGTTCGGCCCTGTGGTGGGGATTATGAAGGTCCGTGATGATGAGGAAGCCATTGCCTTGATGAATGACAGTGATTTCGGACTGACAGCATCCCTGTGGACGGCTGATGTTGCGCGCGCGGAGCGGGTCGCGCAGCAGTTGCAAACCGGTACCGTGTATATGAACCGCTGTGATTACCTGGACCCGGCGCTGTGCTGGACAGGCTGCAAGGATAGCGGCCGTGGTGGCAGTCTCTCCGTGATCGCCTATCACAACCTGACGCGCCCCATGTCCTTACACTTCAAAAAATGATGAACCCTGCAAGGTATTATTATGACTGCCACTGTTAACTGGTCTTATCCTACAGCGATCCGCTTTGGCAGCGGGAGAGTTTCGGAAATTGCCGATGCCTGTCTTGCAGCGGGTATAAGCAGACCCCTGCTGGTCACCGATCGCGTGCTGGCGGAGCTGCCGATGGTGGCAGGGGCGCTGGAATTGCTCGACGCTGCCGGTCTTGGCCGGGGGTTATTTTGCGAGGTAGACCCAAATCCTACAGAGCTGAATTTACAAAGCGGTTTGGGTGCTTACCACAGCGGTAATCACGATGGTGTGATCGCCTTTGGTGGCGGCTCCGGACTTGATCTGGGCAAGCTGGTTGCCTTTATGTCGGGACAAACGCGCCCGGTTTGGGATTTTGAGGACATTGGCGACTGGTGGTCGCGTGCAGACGTAACTGGTATCGCGCCAATTATCGCCGTGCCAACGACCGCGGGTACCGGTGCAGAAGTGGGGCGTGCGGGTGTTATTACCAACTCAGTGAGCCATGAAAAGAAAATTATCTTCCACCCCAAAATCCTGCCTTGTCAGGTGATTTGCGATCCACAACTTACACTCAGTATGCCGCCGGCCGTGACGGCAGGTACCGGTCTGGATGCGTTCGCGCACTGCCTGGAAGCCTATTGTTCGCCCCACTATCACCCAATGTCCCACGGTATCGCTATTGAAGGCATGCGGCTGGTGAAGGAGAACTTGCCAAAAGTCTACGTCGACGGCTCAGACATAGAGGCACGCGGTCATATGATGTCAGCCGCATTAATGGGTGCTACCGCGTTTCAAAAAGGCCTGGGTGCGATACACGCGATCTCTCACCCGATCGGTGCTCTGTACAACACACACCATGGCACCACAAACGCAGTGGTGATGCCGGCGGTGCTGGCGTTCAATCGACCGGCCATTGAGGAATCGATTCGACGACTGGCGAATTACCTGGATATTCTGGGTGAGTTTGATGGCTTCCTGACGTTTCTTGTTCAGCTAAACCGTAGCTTGAACATCCCTGACAACCTGACGGCACTGGGTGCAGTCGACCCTGACCTTGACCTGCTGGTGGCGGCGGTACTGGCCGACCCCAGTGCCGGTGGCAATCCAGTCGCACTCACGCAAGAGAATACCCGCCAGCTGTTGCAGAGCTGCCTATAGCGTTTTATGGCGCGCGCAGTATCGTCGCAGTGCATTAACCTGGAACAACCGACGTGTACGCTTGGATGTGGTCGCGGGGCCGTGATGCCCTCATCAACCCAAAAGTAACTGCGAGAGAATAGTCATTCAAACGGTGTGCGATATTGCAGTCGTTAATGGAACGCGACTCTATTACGAGTTGGCTGGTGTCGGCAATCCGCTGGTACTCATACACGGCAATACACTCGACACTCGCATGTGGGACGATCAGGTTGCTGCCTTTGCCTGTCACTATCGGGTCATTCGTTACGACATGCGTGGATATGGACGATCGGCCCTGCCATCTGCTGCTCCGTATGCGCCAGCGGACGACCTGAAGGCGCTTTTAAGCCATCTCGGCCTGAGCCATGTCCATATCCTTGGTCTCTCCAGGGGTGGCGCGGTAGCCATAGACTTCGCACTCACTTATCCAGAGTCAACCGATACACTCATTCTTGCGGATACCGGCTTGTGGAAATTTGAGTGGCAGGAGTTTGGTGAATTTTCTTCGAGTGTGCGCTCTGCTGCAGTCACCTCCGGCATCGAAGTCGCCCGTGCACTTTGGCTGGCTGCACCGTTGTTTGCACCCGCAATGGAGAATCCACGTCTAGCCGCTCGTCTTAAAGAGATGTTGGCAGCGTATTCCGGATGGCATTGGCTCAACAATGAGACGCTGGATTTGCCAGAGTCGATCCAGTTCGAGCGGATTCATACAATATTGGCTGCAACCCTCATTATGGTGGGGGAGCGCGATATACAAGACTTTCATGCCATCGCAGACGCGTTAGTGCAATCTGTACCAAATGCTGTGAAGGTGCTGTTGCCGGGTGTCGGACATTTGTCGAACATGGAAGACCCCTTACACTTCAATGAGACCGTGCTGCACTTTTTAGCGGCTCACGCCGGCCCTGATCTCACAGAGGTGATGATCGAGTGACCGCTCAAAGGCGCCGATGTATCTCCGGCGTAAAAAGGAGTCTGGCTGGACCAGTATTCAATTTTTCGCCGACCCTGACGCCTAAGTGGGTCCCATTCGAGCCTGGCTAAGTATGCGCAATTGCAACTGGCTTCTTACTGCGATCACTCATTTGTCAGTATCGGGTCAGCTACGGTATTGTGAGCGCGATTAACTTGGGTGGTTTCCAGTGAGGAGATAATGATGCGTTCAAAGCTGTACCTGTTTCTAGCGTTTGTGCTCGGCTTGTCTCTCGCGCAGCATGGCGTCTCGGCAGACCTGTCAGCGCAGGAGCGACCCGCCTATGGCGTGTTGTACACCGCCTGGATCAAGGCGGGCGACCCGATCGCCACAGTCCGGGTGAGGCTTACTCGCAACCCCGAATGGGTGCGCTGGATGAAGTTTAAAGCCGCTTCCGAGCGTTACAGCGATTTCAAAGGTACCGGGGAAGTCGAGGTTACTGCAGATGGCGTGTTGTGGCACCCACCAAAAGAGGATGCTTATCTGCAGTTCCGTGTGAATCTGGAAAGCCGGCGTGCGTCTGGTCGCTTTGATGGCCTGGTTACCGACACGTGGGCGATGTTCCGCGCTGACGATCTCATTCCGCCGGTGCGCATCGACATGGAGGATGGCACGCAATCGCGAGCCAAGTTACAGCTGAATCTGCCCGAGGGTTGGTCAATGGCGACGCCGTTCCCGCGATATTCCAGCGGTCGGCTGCGTATCGATAATCCGGATCGCCTGTTCGATCGCCCCACCGGCTGGATTGTTGCCGGTGAGATCGGCACGCGGCGTGACACGATCGGCGACACGCGTGTCACGATTGCAGCACCTGCAGGCCAGAACATGCGTCGCATGGATATGCTCGCGTTCCTACGCTGGACATTGCCCACGCTGCAAGAACTGTTCCCGCAGTTCCCCGAGCGCTTGTTGGTCGTGGGTGCTGATGACCCGATGTGGCGTGGTGCACTCTCTGCCCCGGATTCACTTTATGTGCACAGCGATCGCCCACTGCTGAGCGAAAATGCCACTAGTACGCTGCTACACGAAATAGTGCATGTTGCCATGGGGGCCCAGAGTGTGCCCGGCTCCGACTGGATTGTCGAAGGGCTCGCAGAATACTACTCAATCGAGACATTGCATCGCTCAAATACGATCAGCGACGCACGCTATGCCAAAGCCCATGCTGATCTTGTTGCCTGGGGCGAGACCAGCGGGCCTCTGGATTCCGACCGTTCCTCCGGGGCGATAACCGCTAGAGCGGTGGGCGTGATGCGAGCAATCGATACCGAGATTCGAGCGTCCAGCGGCGGCAAGCGCAGTCTCGACGATGTGGCGCGAGAACTGACCAACGAAGGCAAGCCGATTACCACCGAACGTTTCGTCGAGCTGGCAACAGTCGCTGCCGGGGCTCCCTTGAGCAGTATGCCTGCCTTTGACAATTAGCGGCTTGCAGGTGGATAGACTGAGCAAGCTCGGCCTGTTTCAGCAACGAATTTATCGCCGAAATCCTTTGCAGTGACCTTGCAGGGAGCAGCACTCTGCGCGTTACAATTGATTAGGTTACACTGAGTTTTTCGACAAGCGTATCCAGGAAAAAATTATGAATATGATCATTGGCATTCTTGTTACAGCGGCGGCACTTTGGGTCACCACCGCCATTGTGCCGGGCATTCGTATCGAGGATTCTTTCATCAGTTTTCTGATCGTGGCGGTGATCTTTGGTCTCGTGAATGTGTTCGTTCGACCAGTGGTCATGTTGTTGTCATTGCCAGTGACGATCATCACGTTGGGGATTTTCACCTTCGTGGTCAATGCCTTGATGCTGATGCTGACGGCATGGCTTGCGGGGAACGTCATGTCGATAGAGGGCGACGGTTTCACAAAACTCTATTGGGCGCTCATCGGCAGTGTGGTTGTCAGTATTGCGGCTACATTGATCGTATGGATTATGCCTGGCAAGGACTTATAGTCTCAGCGCAGTCTTTCAGTTGCGTTCTTATCCCATCGGTCGCGCGCCGTGATCGAAGTGATCCGCCGGACATACAGGTAGAACATATGTGCCGCAGTGGGGTCACAGTTACCTTACGTTGCAGGCACCTGCCCCCCCCCTCGTACTTGAACGCCTTCATCACTGCGGTATTGGTCCAAAATTGCGCTATCATGTTCCGCAAGTTCTCGCTCTTTCTGAGCGTCAGACAACATTTGAGCAGCAGGAGATGGTAATGGTTTTAACACACGAGCGGGCTCCAGGAAAGTTGATAATAGCGACTGTCCTCCGCTCCATACGCGCTGGCTGGCGCTAGCACGTGGCGTCAGCAATAGATCACGATGAGTGGATGCACCGTGCACTCGCGCTCGCCGACCGTGCTGCTAACGAAGGTGAGGTGCCGGTAGGTGCTGTGGTAGTGCGCGATGGCGTATTGCTCGGTGAGGGATGGAACCAGGTGATCGCTACGCAGGACCCGAGTGGGCACGCAGAGATTGTTGCGCTGCGCGATGCGGCGCGTGTTGCCGGGAACTATCGATTGCCGGGTGCCACGCTCTACGTGACATTGGAGCCTTGCACCATGTGCGCTGGGGCAATGGTGCATGCCCGTGTCGCAACATTGGTCTTTGCTGCGAAAGAACCGCGCGCGGGTGTGGTTTGCAGCACGTGTACGTTATTGGATGAGCCCTGGTTTAACCATCGCGTAAACTGGCTGGGGGGTGTCCTCGCTGAGGAATCCAGTCAACGCCTGCAGACATTTTTTCAGGCGCGGCGCTAATGCGCTACGTCGCGAAAGCCACTTCTTCAATCTTAATGGGGGCGCTTAGGCGTCAAAGCGATTTTAGTTCCAGGCCGCGAATAGCATCAGGCAGATAGTCGTCTGCACGCAGTGGCGGGAGCGGCTGAATCTCGGGAATTTCCTGCCAGGCGAGTACACTGTAGTAGTGGCGGATGTTCTGCACCAGCGTGACAGCTTCCATGCCGCGGGCATATCCGTAACGGGTGTTTTTGTAATAACGGGTTTTCTGCAGTAATGGCAGCCTTTCCATAACGTCCTGCCACCGGTTGGGATTTCCCCCTTGGCCTGCAGTCAGAATTCTTGCATCTTCGAGGTGGGCCTCGCCAATATTGTACGCGGCCAGAGCAAGCCAGGTGCGATCTGGTTCCTTGATTCTCTGTGGCAGTCGCCGCTTTATTTTTTTCAGGTAGCGAGCCCCGCCGCGTAGGCTGTGGGTGGCGTCCAGTCGATTCCCTACACCCAGTTCTTTGGCGGTGGCCTCGGTTAACATCATCATGCCGCGAACCCCCGTGGGGGAGGTGGCCTTGGGATTCCAGTGCGATTCCTGGTAGGCGATGGCGGCCAACAGATGCCAGTCCATGCGATATTCGTTGGCGACTTTCTTGATCAAGGCCTCGTAGGTTGGCAGTGAGTCCTCGACATTCTGCGCAAATTCAAATGCATTCATGCGCGAGACACCTTCGGTGTGCCCGAAGTATTGTTCATGCAGTCGGGTCAGCGTCCCGTCGCTTTGCAGGCGGAGTATAAAATCGTCGATAAATGTGAGCAGCCGTGAGTTGTGTATACCGGGTGGCAAGTACCAGACCATATTCTGTTCCCGTCCCAAGTCAAAGGCCACCTTTTGGCGTGGGTAGAGCGCCTGTTGCACTTCAAACTCGTTCGAGTCAACGACCGCCAACTGCGCCAGATCGCCCTTCAGCAGTTCCAGCAACTGGGTGGTGTCAGCTTCATCGATCTCCTCCCACTGCAGGTCCGGCAACTCACTCATTTGCAGCGTCTTTAGCATTTGTGCGTGGCTTGAACCCGCCAGTGTGACTATTTTTTGTCCGGAGAGCTCGGCAAGACTGCCCGGTCGCGTGCTGCCCGTGACGTAAATGACCTGCGGTGTGAGCCGGGAGTAGGGAATTGAGTGGCGAAATTGCGCTGCCCGTTCTTCCGTCAGCGTGAGGCCCGCAGCTGCCATATTGACGTTTTGGCGACGTAACCTGGTAAAGAGGTCAGTCAGGTTGTAGGCGGTTTCCATCCTCAGCTCGACACCCAAAGCTTCGGCCAGCATTGCGGACAAAGCATACTCAAAGCCGGTGGGACCATTTTTATCAAGGTAGTAGGTAGTGGGGCTGTTGCGGCTCACGACGACAAGTTCCCCGCGATCCTGTATCTCCGCGAGTGAATCCTGTCGCCCGCAGCCGCCCAGCATGGCGAGCAACACCACCGCCAGCAATAGCGTATGAAGTCTCATGCTTGGCATTCTAGCAGGGGCTAGGACAATGCCTACAGTGATAAATCGGGTGGCAATTTTGCGCGATTTCGATTAACGGTGGCAGTCCAAATACAGTACAATGCGCCACCCCGAAATACCTCCTGATGGAGCTCTTCACACCATGCTATCCCTGCGCGGCGCGACCGCACTGTCTCAATTTCGCCGCGAAAAACTGGCGCAGAGAATCCACGCCGTCCATCCCGGTATTCGGTTATTGCATGCTGAATTTGTGCATTTTGCGCAGCTGCATCAACCCCTTATCGGGGAGCGGCAGCGCACGCTCGTCCGCCTGCTCACCTATGGCCCCGAGTTGACGGCAACGGAAGTTGATCGTCCAGCTGAGGGCACACTGATGCTGGCAGTGCCGCGACCAGGCACGATCTCCCCCTGGTCCAGTAAGGCCACGGATATTGCGCATAATTGTGGTCTTGTGGAAGTGGAGCGTGTGGAACGTGGCCTGGCCTGGTATCTGCGTCTGCCCGCGGGTCTGGATAATGTCGCGCGCGCCATGCTTGAGTCGCTTTTGCATGACCGCATGACGGAGACTCTGATGCCTACGCTGGAATCAGCAGAGATCTTATTCAGTCATGCTGCACCGCAACCGATAACGATGGTGGATGTGCTCAAGGGTGGTCGGCAGGCGTTACTGGATGCAGATCGCAGCCTGGGTCTCGCACTGGCCAGTGATGAAATCGATTACTTGCTGGAAAGTTTTATTGCGCTGGGGCGTAACCCCAGCGATGTTGAATTGATGATGTTCGCGCAGGCCAACTCAGAACACTGCCGACATAAAATTTTCAATGCCGACTGGACGATCGATGGGCAGCCCCAGACGCATTCACTTTTCAACATGATTCGCAATACCCATGAGTGTGGCGGTGAGAATGTACTGTCGGCGTATTCCGATAATGCGGCAGTTGTCGCTGGGCCGGTTGCAGGTCGGTTCTATCCAGACCCGCAATCAGGCGAGTACAACTTTTCCCAGGAGAATATTCACCTGTTGATGAAGGTGGAGACGCATAACCATCCCACGGCCATTGCGCCATTTTCCGGCGCGGGCACGGGTGCGGGTGGTGAAATTCGTGATGAAGGTGCCGTAGGCAGAGGTTCGAAGCCGAAAGTAGGACTGACGGGTTTCTCTGTATCGAACCTGAATATTCCAGGTTTCGTGCAGCCTTGGGAAGGCGATTATGGAAAACCTGAACGCATTGTAAGCGCGCTGGACATCATGGTGGAAGGGCCTATTGGTGCTGCAGCGTTTAATAACGAATTTGGTCGCCCCAACCTCTGCGGCTATTTTCGCAGCTTCGAGATGGAGGTGCCGGGAGTCGAGGGCACTGAGGTGCGTGGCTATCACAAGCCGATCATGATCGCCGGTGGCTACGGTAACGTCCGCGATGCTCATGTGGCGAAAGGTGATTACCGTCCCGGTGCCAAACTCATAGCGCTGGGTGGGCCTGCGATGCTGATTGGACTTGGCGGGGGTGCTGCCTCCTCAATGGCCAGTGGACAGAGTCATGCGGACCTCGATTTTGCATCGGTGCAGCGCCAGAATCCGGAGATGGAGCGCCGCTGCCAGGAGGTGATAGACCGCTGCTGGCAGTTGGGTGACGCTAACCCCATTGCGTTTATCCACGATGTGGGCGCCGGCGGCTTGTCCAACGCTTTCCCTGAACTGGTTAAGGACGGCGGTCGGGGCGGGCGCTTTGAGCTGCGCAATGTGCCTAACGATGAGCCGGGTATGTCGCCGCTGGAGATCTGGTGCAACGAGTCCCAGGAGCGGTATGTGATGGCGGTGGAGCCGGAGAATCTGGCGCGCTTCACTGACATTTGTGAGCGCGAGCGCTGCCCATTCGCGGTGGTGGGTGAAGCCACCGAAGCGCTGCATCTGCAATTGACTGATAGCCATTTTGACAATGCACCCGTCGACATTCCGATGTCGGTGTTGTTCGGCAAGCCGCCGCGCATGAGTCGCGATATTCACCGGCGGCATATTGCTAAACCCGCGCTGCAGCTCGACATTTCGGTGCAGGATGCACTGCTGCGCGTGTTGCAGGTGCCCAGTGTTGCCAGTAAGAATTTCCTTATCACGATTGGTGATCGCTCAGTGACCGGCATGGTTGCACGCGACCAGATGGTCGGTCCGTGGCAGGTGCCAGTTGCAGACTGCGCGGTGACCACGGTGTCTTATGATTCCTTTGCAGGTGAGGCTATGTCTATCGGTGAGCGCACGCCGTTGGCTCTGGTGGATGGCCCTGCCTCCGGTCGTATGGCGGTTGCCGAGGCGATTACCAATATTGCGGCAGCTGCAATTGGCGACATTCGTAATATCAAGCTATCGGCGAATTGGATGTGCGCAGCAGGCTATGGCGTCGAGGATGAAGCGCTGTACGACACGGTGCGCGCCATTGGCATGGAATTTTGCCCGGCACTGGGTATCACCATTCCTGTCGGTAAAGACTCCATGTCTATGCGCACTGCCTGGGCGGACGGAGATCTGGCAAAGTCCGTCACAGCGCCCATGTCTCTGATTATCTCGGCTTTTTCGCCAGTGTTGGACGTTCGCCTCACCGCGACGCCGCAATTGCAGCCCGAGGCGGATGCGGCATTGGTGTTGCTCGATCTTGGGCACGGGGCCAATCGACTTGGTGGTTCCGCGCTTGCGCAGGCCTGCGGCCAGTTGGGCGATAGTGTGCCGGATATCGAAAGCGCCGACCACCTGAAGGCTTTTTATACGCTGGTGCAGGAATTTTTATCGAGGGGCGAATTGCTCGCCTACCATGATCGATCCGACGGCGGCTTGCTGGTGACCTTGTTGGAAATGGCCTTTGCCGGACACTGTGGCTTGCAGGTTGACGTGTCGGCACTGCCGGGCAGCGGCATTGAAAAGCTGTTCAATGAAGAGGCAGGCGCCGTCCTGCAGGTGCCCAGGGCCGAGTTAGACAGGCTGCAATCGCGCGCGTCGGAGCTCGGTATCGGCCATTGTTTGCACGAAATTGGCCAGGCGGCCAGCGGCGATGTCGTGAGTGTGGTCGACGGCGATGAGCGTATTCTCAGCGACAGCCGTTCTCGCCTGCAGCAACTCTGGTCGCGCACCAGCTATGAAATTCAGGCACTGCGGGACAATCCGGATTGCGCACGCGAAGAGTATGAGCGGCATCTAAGCGACGATCCGGGGCTTTGTGCCACGGTGAATTTTGATATTGCCGAGGATATCACTGCGCCTTACATTGCGACGGGTGCGCGCCCGAGAGTGGCTATTCTGCGCGAGCAGGGTGTCAACGGCCATGTGGAAATGGGGGCGGCCTTCCACCGCGCCGGTTTCGCGCCGTTTGATGTGCACATGAGTGATTTGCTCAGCGCTCGCGTCGACCTTGCACAGTTTCGCGGTTTGGTGGCCTGTGGCGGATTTTCCTTCGGCGATGTGTTGGGAGCAGGGGAGGGGTGGGCCAAGAGTATCCTGTTAAACGAGGCCTTGCGCGATACTTTCAGCGCGTACTTTCAGCGCGAAGACACTTTTACGCTGGGTGTATGCAACGGTTGCCAGATGGTGTCTGCCCTTAAGGAGTTGATCCCAGGTGCGGCCCATTGGCCGCGCTTTGTGCGCAATCGGTCCGAGCAGTTTGAGGCTCGAGTGGCACTGGTCAGAGTGGAATCCAGCCCCTCTGTGTTGTTGTCGGATATGGCCGGTTCCCACCTGCCCATCGCTGTTGCGCACGGTGAGGGTAGAGCACAGTTTGCAGACGAGCATGCGCAAACTGCTTGCGAGGCTAGCAGCACAGTGGCCTTGCGGTATGTCGAGAATACGCTTTCTGTGGCTGATAAATACCCCGCCAACCCCAATGGTTCTCCGCTGGGGATTACGGGCCTGACCAGTGAGGACGGTCGCGCCACCATTATGATGCCGCACCCGGAGCGTGTCTTTCGGACGGTGCAAAATTCATGGGCACCGAGGCATTGGGGCGAGGACGGCGCCTGGCTGCGCCTGTTCCGCAATGCCCGGCGCTGGATAGATTGACGGCTATCCGGAAACTACCCTTGTGGCCGCTGCCTGTTAATTTATAATGGCGCACTTTTCGCGCGGGGGCAGTCTGTGCTCCCGTAGCCTGTTTTCCAGTTAGAGTGACACTATGCTGAACAAGTACCCACTGTGGAAATACCTCCTTGTGCTGTTGGTGCTGCTGCTGGGGGTCTTTTATGCCGCGCCCAACCTGTATGCGCCTGATCCGGCATTGCAAATTGCCGGAGAGAGCAGCGCGCAGAAGATTACCCAGAAAACGCTGCAGCGGATAACGACGGCGCTGGAGAAAGCCGGTATCGAACACTTTGGCGAAGAAATTAGCGAAAATGGGCGCAACGCGCTGGTGCGCCTGACCCAGGCAGATCAGCAACTGGTAGCGCAGGCCCGCGTCTCACGTGCGCTGGGCGATGGGTATATTGTGGCGCTCAATCTGGCCCCCACGACCCCCGATTGGCTCAGCGACTTCGGCGCGCAGCCCATGAAGTTGGGCCTGGATCTCAGCGGAGGCGTGCACTTCAAGCTCGAAGTCGATGTGGAGGCCGCTATAGAGCGGCGCATGGAATACTATTTCAATGCCACCAAGCGGATCCTGCGCGAGGAGCGAATTCGTGGCTACGTGGCACTCAATCCCCAAGGCAATGTGGAAGCGCGCTTTCAGACTGTAGAGTTGCGAGAGCAGGCGCGGGACCTCATCTCGGATGAGAGCCCAGAGCTGGTGCTGGAGCGCGTTGATGAAAGCGATAGCTGGAACCTTATTGCCTCGATGTCAGACCAGACACGCAGTGAGATAGCCGATTATTCCGTGACCCAAAACCTCACTACGCTGCGCAATCGGGTGAATGAATTGGGTGTGTCTGAGCCGCTGGTGCAACGTCAGGGTCAGAACCGGATCGTGGTAGAGCTTCCCGGCATTCAGGATACGGCCGAGGCGAAGCGAATCCTGGGTAAGGTCGCTAATCTCGAGTTCCGACTGGTCGCTAACATGGACGCCGCGACGTCAGAAAAACAGCGCTTCGAATATCGCAGTCCTGATCGCGCTGGGGCCAGCGAGTGGCTGGAACGAGATGTCATCATCACCGGTGAACGGGTCTCTACTGCGCAGGCAAGCTTCGACCAGAATGGTCAGCCCAATGTGCAAATCAGCCTCGACAACGAGGGCGGTACGATGATGTCCCGTGCCACGCGCAACAACATTAAACGCCGTATGGGCGTGTTGTTCATCGAGCGTAAATTCCGCACCCGCTATGAGGTTGGCGAGAACGGCGAGGAGGTTGTCGTTAAGGTGCCCTATGACGAGCGGAAGCTACTGACAGCGCCGGTTATCCAGTCTGCGCTGGGTGCGCAGTTCCAGATCACCGGTCTGGACAGTCCGCAGGAATCCTCCGAATTGGCTCTGATGTTGCGCGCCGGTGCTCTGGCTGCCCCCATCTCCTTCGTCGAGGAACGCACGGTCGGACCCTCGCTGGGAGCAGAAAATATCCGTATGGGTATGGAGGCTGTCTACTACGGGTTAGCGTTGGTGGTGCTGTTTATGATGCTGTACTACCGTGTGTTTGGTGTCGCGGCAGTCATCGCCCTGAGTTTCAACCTGATGTTGTTGGTTGCCGTGATGTCGATGTTGGGGGCGACTTTGACGCTCCCGGGTATCGCGGGAATTGTGCTTACTGTGGGCATGGCAGTGGATGCCAATGTGCTGATTTTTGCGCGCATACGCGAAGAACTGGCTAACGGGCTATCGCCGCAAATGGCGATTCATTCGGGGTTCGCGCGCGCCTTTACCACTATTCTCGACTCTAACTTGACCACGCTTATTGTCGCCGTGATTCTTTATGCGGTAGGAACGGGTCCGGTTAAGGGTTTTGCTATCACGCTGTCAGTCGGTATTTTAACATCGATGTTTACAGCTATTTTGGGCACTCGTGCTCTGATCAATCTATTTTATGGCGGGCGTCGCGTGCAGAAGCTATCCATTGGGGGGCGTCAGTCGTGAAAGTGATCAATTTTATGGGGCAGCGCAAGCTGGCGGCAATTTTCTCGTTAGTTCTGCTCGCGGTTTCTATTGGCTCACTGGCGACAAAGCAGCTGAACTGGGGGCTGGATTTTACCGGCGGCACTCTGGTTGAGGTGCACTACAGTGAAAGTGTTAATCTCAATGGTATACGCAATATTCTCGATACGAGGGGCTTTGCCGGCGCTACGGTGGTGAGCTTTGGCAGCGATCAGGATGTGATGATCCGCTTGCCGCAGGGCTACTCCGATGCGCAGGGTTCGGAGTTGCTGGGCATTTTGCAAGAAGCCTCTGATGCGGAGGGCGCTGGCGCCGTGGAGTTGCGCCGCACGGAGTTTGTTGGCCCGCAGGTGGGGGATGAGTTGCGCGAGCAGGGCGGCCTAGCAATGCTGCTGGCACTCAGTCTCGTGACGCTTTATGTCGCGTTTCGGTTTCAGTTCAAATTTGCAGTGGGCTCGGTCGCGGCACTTGTCCATGACGTAATAATTACCCTGGGTTTTTTCTCGGTGATGGGGATGGAGTTTGATCTCACTGTGCTAGCAGCGCTCCTTGCGGTAGTGGGGTATTCGTTGAACGACACCATTGTAGTGTTTGACCGGATCCGGGAAAACTTTCGCAAGATTCGGCGGGCCGAGCCTTTTGAAGTCTTGAATATCTCGATCACCGAAACGCTGGACCGCACACTCGTAACCTCTGGTACCACGTTGCTGGTAGTGGCCGCACTGGCACTCTTTGGAGGCGAAATGATCTTTGGTTTCGCCATCACGCTGCTTGTGGGTATTACGATAGGTACCTATTCTTCTATTTATGTGGCATCTGCTGCGACTCTGGCGATGGGAGTAACGAAGGACGACCTTATGCTGCCCGTCAAGGAAGGCGTGGATCAGGACAACCTCTCTCCCTAATTTACTGGCCAGGAAATACTCATGGAACCGATGATCAATATAGCGTTGCGGGCTGCTCGCAAGGCCGGTGAAATTATCGTACGAGCGTCGGATGAGCTGCACCGCTTTGAGGTAAAGGCGAAAGGTATCAATAACTTTGTCACCGAGGTTGATTTGAATGCTGAGCGCGAGATCGTTTATCATTTGCAAAAAGCCTACCCCGACCATGCCATACTGGGCGAAGAGGGCGGTCTCATAGGGAATGAGCAGTCTGAGTATCGCTGGATCATAGACCCGCTGGACGGCACCACTAACTTTATCCGGGGTATTCCACATTACGCAGTCTCGATTGCCTGCATGTACAGGGGCAAAATTGAGCACGCTGTGATTGTGGACCCGGTGCGACACGAGGAATTCACAGCCTCCCGCGGGCGCGGTGCGCAGCTCAATGGCCACCGCATGCGCGTGAGTGATCTGGCAAGCCTGGACGGCGCATTGCTGGGCACGGGTATTCCGTTTAAGAACCATTGCGACGATAAGCTTGAGCTCTATAGCAAATCTATGGAGACGCTGGCATCACAGTGCGCGGGCATCCGGCTTGCCGGGGCTGCATCGCTGGATCTGGCTTATGTGGCGGCGGGGCGTCTTGATGCCTTCTGGGAGATAGGTCTGGCGCAGTGGGACATCGCAGCGGGTGTCTTGTTGGTGCGGGAAGCGGGTGGACTCGTGTCTGACATCGATGCATCGGATAACTATCTGGAGTCGGGTAATATTGTGTGTGGTAATCCGAAGTGCTTTAAAGCGGTTTTGCAGGTGGTGAAGCCTCTGTTGGGGTGAACTGGCGGCCCTGCGGGCCGCTGTGTTGCTCGGCGCGGGTGAGGTTCTTTTACTCCATTACGGGCGCTTGCGGTGCGCGGTCCGTTTTACTTCTAGCTTGGAGTGGCGCTGGTTGTCGTTGTAGGGAAATTCTGCTGGTGTTCTTGTTTGTGCCTTCGAATGTGTTTGGTTCGGGAACCGGGGTTGGGGGACGGTGGCTGTAAGGTGGGATTGGTTTTGCACCGACGCCCTTCAAGTCCGTAAAAGAGCCTCCCCCGCACCGAGCAACACGGGGTGCGCTGCGTCGGATTGTTGCGAGATGACTCATTGTGGTTCGTGGCTATTGCACGGCAGGGACGAGCGTGAACAAGAGCAGGAGCAGCAGCAGGAGCTAGAGCTAGAGCTAGAGCTAGAGCTAGAGCTAGAGCTAGAGCACTGGCATTGGTGCGGGTCTAATTTGTCCAGATCTCCAAGCGGGCACCCGCGTTGATTTGGGTGGTCGGGTGCCTTTGCGGACTTGGAGGGCGTCGGTGCGAAACCACCCTGACTTATATCCACCGTCCCCCAATCCCGGCTCCTATCACATGCACGTTCGAAGGTATTTCCGATGAATTCCGGAGGGGGTCATTCGAAGACAGCTGATGCCCCGCCATACAAGAAGTAGCCGCCCCGCGCGCCGCAAGCGCCCGTAATGCAGCAAAGGTACCCGCCCACCCAAAGCAACGCAGCGGTCGCAGACCGCCACTAAGACCCGCAATTTTCCCAGATTTCGAACCCACGAAAACCACCTTAGATAGTCTAAAAGCCAATTTCTGCTAAACTCCCCAGCCCGCAAGCAACCGTTACGAAACCAACCAATGACACCCGACAATATTCGCATCGTACTCGTCAACACTTCCCATCCCGGCAACATTGGGGGCGTCGCACGCGCGATGAAAAACATGGGTCTGCAGCGGCTTTATCTCGTGGAGCCGCGTGATTACCCCAGCGAGGAGGCTGTATGGCGGGCGGTATCGGCAAGCGATGTCCTTGATGCTGCTGTCGTGGTGCCGACGTTGAGCGAGGCCATTGAAGACTGCCAGTTTGTCGTGGGCACAAGTGCGCGCGAGCGCAGGATTCCCTGGCCACTGTTGGATGCTCGCCAGTGCGCTGAGCGCGTGGCTGTAGCGTCGGACCGCGAACAGGTCGCGGTGCTATTTGGCCGTGAGGATCGTGGATTGACCAATGATGAGTTGCAGCTCTGTAACCTGCACCTGAACATCCCTACATCAGAAGCCTATAGTTCACTCAATCTCGCTATGGCCGTACAAATAGTTGCATATGAGCTGAGGATGCTGTGCGCTTCGAACTTGCCAGTGACTGAGGTCGATCAATGGGACGCGCCCTTCGCGTCGCATGAGAATATGGAGCGCTATTATGCCCATCTCGAAGAAACACTGGTTGATGTTGAGTTTCTCGATCCTACGGCACCGCGGCAGTTGATGTCACGGCTGCGACGCTTATACGGCCGAGTCAGGTTGGACGATATGGAGCTAAATATCCTCCGGGGAATCCTGACCGAGACCCAGAAATGGGTGGCTCAGGCGCGCGCTCCCAAAGGGTAGAGTCAACGCCTTTACTTGACAAAACGCGTTGGATTTATAATTGATCAATTTAGTAGGGTATTGCATAATATTAGTAACCAATGCAGGAGAATATCAATGCGACTGACGACCAAAGGCCGGTATGCGGTGACCGCGATGCTAGATCTCGCCTTACATGGTAGGGAACAGCCGATTAGCCTAGCGGAGATTTCAGGCAGGCAGGATATTTCACTGTCTTACTTGGAACAACTCTTCGCCAAACTGCGCCGTAATGACCTGGTAACAAGCGTGCGTGGACCCGGTGGGGGATACCGGCTCAGTCGCGGTGGTAGCGAAATTTTTGTGGCGCAGATTATCGATGCAGTGAACGAGAAGGTCGATGCCACCGGCTGCGGTGGTGCCGCCGATTGCCAGCAGGGCGAAGTATGCCTGACTCATCATTTATGGTGCGATCTCAGTGACCAGATTCACGGCTTCCTGAGTAATATCAGCCTGTCTAACTTGGTGGAGCGCCGCGAGGTGCGGAGTATTGCGGCACGTCAGGACGCGCGCAGCAGCATGCGGGGCGAAATCCTGTCGTTGACAGAAATATAGCCGCTGACAGAAACAAAGCCAAGCGCTATATAAGGGTTGGCGGAGCAACAGCAGTATGCGAAAGCCTATTTACCTCGACTATCTGGCCACCACTCCGGTTGATCCCCGCGTAGTGGAAAAGATGATGCACTGTCTGTCTATTGAAGGGACTTTCGGCAACCCGGCGTCGCGCTCACATTTTTACGGCTGGAAGGCAGAAGAAGCCGTTGAAAATGCCCGCAGGCAGGTTGCAGACCTGATCAATGCAGACCCGAGGGAGATCGTGTGGACCTCGGGAGCAACAGAGTCTGATAATCTGGCAATCAAAGGTGTGGCGCATTTCTATGCAGAGAAGGGCAAGCACCTCATTACCTCCAAGATCGAACACAAGGCGGTACTCGACAGCTGTCGTCAACTGGAGCGCGAAGGCTACGAAGTCACTTATCTGGACCCTGACAGCAAAGGGCTGGTCAGCCCTGATGTGGTAGCGGGCGCGCTGCGTAAAAACACCGTTCTGGTCAGCATCATGCACGCCAACAATGAAGTCGGCACTGTGAACGATATTGCCGGTATCGGTGAGATTACTCGTGATGCCGGAGTGTTATTTCATGTCGATGCCGCGCAGAGTGCGGGAAAGATCGAAATAGACATGGAGAAGATGAAAGTTGATCTGCTGTCCATGTCGGGCCATAAAATGTACGGCCCCAAAGGCATCGGCGTGCTCTTTGTGCGTCGCAAGCCACGCGTTTGCCTGGAAGCGCAGATGCACGGTGGTGGCCACGAGCGCGGCATGCGTTCGGGCACGCTGGCGCCCCATCAAATTGTCGGTATGGGTGAGGCTGCGTATCTTGCGCATGCGGGTATGGCAGGAGAAGCGATACAACTGCAAGCGTTGCGCAAACGATTCTGGGACGGTATCAGCGATATCGAAGAAGTGCATATCAATGGTGATAACGAACACCGTCTGCCGGGTGCCCTGAATGTGAGTATTGCATTCGTAGAGGGTGAATCACTGATCATGGCGCTGAAGGACCTGGCGGTATCAAGCGGCTCGGCCTGCACCTCTGCCAGCCTTGAGCCGTCCTATGTGCTGCGTGCTCTGGGATTGAGCGATGAACTGGCGCGCAGTTCATTGCGCTTCAGTTTTGGCCGTTTTACCACTGAGGCTGATGTGGATACTGCAGTCGCACAAGTGCGTACTGCGGTAGAAAAATTACGGCAGCTGTCCCCTCTCTGGGACAGGTATAAGGACGGTGCCGATCTGGACAGCATAAAGCGGGCAGCCCACTAATTTTTGAACTCGAAGGCCGCCATTGGCCCCGATTGCGACTAAAATGTCCGCTTTTCCTCGTCATTTTCTAAATTATTGATTTAAAAGGAAAAAAATCTTACCGGAGACTGGTTTAGCAGGTGAAACCATGGCCCAAAATCCGTATAATTACGCGCTTCCTAAAGTAGGCCTTACTGGAGATACCCCATGGCTGTAGAACGTACGCTGTCTATCATCAAACCCGACGCGGTCGGCAAAAATATTGTCGGCAACATTTACTCTCGGTTTGAGAGCAACGGCCTGCACATTGTCGCTTCCAAAATGCTGCGCCTCAGTGACACTCTAGCCGGCGGGTTTTATGCTGAACACAAAGCGCGTCCGTTTTTCCCCGCGCTTATCGAGTTTATGACGTCTGGCCCGGTTGTAGTGCAGGTATTGGAAGGCGAGGGCGCGATAGTCAAGAACCGCGAGCTGATGGGAGCCACCAACCCTGCAGATGCAGCCGCGGGTACGATTCGGGCAGACTTTGCCTCTTCAATCGACGCTAACGCTGTCCACGGCTCCGATTCGCCGGAGTCGGCGGCTCGCGAGATCGCCTATTTCTTCGCCTCTAGCGAAATCTGCGAGCGCTAGGGCGCCAAAAGAAAGACTAGCCCATGACGCTCTCATCGCTGACAACACCCCCAGGCACTCGGGCCAGCGCTCAGGCCGGCGCGAAAGCGAATCTGTTGGGTTTGTCGCGGGTGCAGATGGAGCAGTTCTTCCTCGACATGGGCGAAAAGAAATTTCGTGCGGAGCAAGTCCTGAAATGGATTCACCACGCCGGAGTAACCCGCATTGAGGATATGTCCAATTTGGGCAGAGTGCTGCGCGAGAAGTTGGTAGAAGTCGCCGAAGTCCGGCCGCCAGAGATTGTTAGCCAGCAGGACTCCAGCGACGGCACCCGCAAATGGGCAATACGAGTCGACGGTGGCGGCCTGGTCGAGACGGTGCTCATTCCGGCGGGCAACCGCGCCACTCTCTGTGTGTCGTCCCAGGTTGGCTGTAGTCTGGATTGCAGTTTTTGCTCTACCGGAAAGCAAGGTTTTGAGCGCGATCTGAGCGCTGCCGAGATCATTGGGCAGGTGTGGTTGGCGATCAAGTCTTACGATGCCTTTGGCCCGGGGCACAACCGCGTCGTTTCCAATGTGGTCATGATGGGGATGGGTGAGCCGCTGCTGAATTTTGACAACGTCGTTGCCGCCATGGACCTCATGCTTGAGGATCTTGCTTACGGACTGTCGAAACGTCGTGTCACACTCAGCACGTCCGGCGTGGTGCCAGCACTTGATCGCTTGGCGAAGGTTAGTGAGGTCTCGTTGGCGGTCTCTCTGCATGCGCCTAATGATGAATTGCGCAATCAATTGGTACCCATAAATCGTAAGTACCCGATCGCTGTGCTGCTTGCCAGCTGCCGCAACTATATGGCTGCCCAGAGTGATAAAAAACGCGTAGTGACGATCGAGTACACGCTGATCAAGGGTGTGAACGATCAGATTGCACACGCCCGGGAACTGGTGGTTCTGCTGCGGGATTTCCCTTGTAAGATCAATCTCATACCCTTCAACACGTTTTCCCAGTCTGATTATGAGCGCCCCAGCGGCAATGCGGTATCGCGGTTCTGGCAAGTATTGATCGATGCAGGATATATTGTGACTATCAGGACCACGCGTGGCGATGATATTGATGCCGCCTGCGGTCAGTTGATTGGTCAAGTCGTGGATCGTACACGTCGCAGCGAGCGCTATCGCAATGCGGCCGATGCCCAAATAATTACGGTGGGGTAGGCATGTTATTCGAGCTGCAGGTGACTAAAGCAAGGTCTGTTGCCCCGCTGTTTGCGGTGCTGCTATGCACTCTTTCGGCGGGGTGTATCACAACCACTGAAAGCGTCTTCACAGAGGATGCTTCTCCTGAGAAAGCGTTGGAGAAACGTGTCGGACTGGCGCGGCACTACATCGGCGAAGGCAATTGGGAAGCCGCCAAACGAAACCTGCAAATGGCGGACGACATCGACGCTAGTAATCCAGAGGTTTACGAGGCGTTCGCGCTGGTCTATCAGAGTACGGGTGAGTATGAGCTCGCTGAGGAAAACTTTAAGAAAGCCATTAGCCTGGATAAAAACTTCTCTCGCTGCCGTAATAATTACGCCGCTTTTTTGTACAGTCAGCAGCGCTATAAGGAAGCTGAAGAGCAGTTGAACTATGTCGTCAAGGATTCTCTCTACTCCGGTCGCCCCAATGCTTTTGTAAACCTCGGCTTGTGCCGTTTAAAACTCTTTGACACACAGGGTGCCGAGGAGGCTTTTGTGCGCGCGCTGGCGATGGACCGGACCAATCAGATAGCACTGCTGGAATTGGCGCGAATACGCTATGAAGCGCAGGACTACCCAACAGCCACGCGATATTATGATACCTACCGCGGTATCGTGCGCAAACAGTCGGCGGCCGGTTTGTTAATCGGTATTCAGCTGGCCAAAGCTGAAGGCGACCGCGATGCCGAGGCGAGCTATGGATTAGCCCTACGCAATCTATACCCCACTTCACCCGAATACCAGGCGTACAAGCGAACCGTAAGAAGTGACTGACGCAGCCGCACAGCTCGATGCATTCACGACTCCCGGGTCGCTATTGAAAGCTGCCCGGGAGCAGCTTCGTATGTCTGAGCGCGAAGCAGCCGATCGGCTCAAGTTCATGCCCAACTACGTGGGCATCCTGGAGCGTGACGATTATCAGGCGTTGCGCAGCCCGCCTTTTGCGCGAGGCTATGTAAAAGCCTACGGCCGATTGCTGGGTCTTGATGAGAAACATTTGATGTCAGTCTTTGATCAGATTGTGGAGGTTGCACCTGCGCAGCATGAGCGGCGTGTTGTAGCGCGCCCCTTGCAGTTGCAGCGCACTGGCCTGGGTGTTGTTATAGGACTAGGGGTGCTATTGCTGTTGGTTCTGGCACTTTGGTGGTGGGACGAGGGCACGAGTAGACAACCACTGCCTGAGTTGAGCGAGGATGCTCAGGTGGGTATCGGGCCCTCGCAGTGGTATGCAGGAGACGTCCAATGAAAACAGAGTCCCCCATAAAACGCCGCGTTTGTCGACAGATTCATGTGGGCAGTGTGCCGGTTGGCGGTGATGCACCAATCAGTGTTCAAAGTATGACCAATACGGACACCTGCAATGTGGCGGCTACTGTCGCTCAAGTGCGCGCGATCGCCGATGCCGGCGCAGACATCGTGCGTATTTCTGTGCCAAGCATGGAGGCGGCGGAGGCATTTCGGCAAATACGCGCGCAAGTGAGTGTGCCGCTGGTGGCCGATATTCATTTTGACCACCAGATTGCACTCAAGGTCGCCGAATACGGCGTTGATTGCTTGCGCATCAACCCAGGTAATATTGGCAGTGACCGCAAGGTGCGTGAGGTGATAAACAGCGCGCGCGACAAGGGCATACCCATTCGTATTGGGGTGAATGCGGGCTCTTTGGGTAAGGATCTGCAGCGCAAATACGGTGAGCCCACGGCGGAGGCGTTGGTCGAGTCTGCCATGCGCCATGTCGATATACTGGATAAATTTAACTACCCGGAGTTTAAGGTCAGCGTTAAGGCTTCCGGTGTTTTTATGGCGGTTGCGGCCTACCGGTTATTGGCGACAAAGATTGACCAGCCGCTGCATCTTGGAATTACCGAGGCGGGCGGATTGCGCGGAGGCACCGTCAAATCCTCCGTTGGGTTGGGCATGCTCCTGATGGACGGCATCGGTGATACGCTGCGCGTGTCGCTGGCGGCAGATCCCGTCGAAGAAGTTAAAGTAGGCTTCGATATTCTGAGAAGTCTGCAGCTGCGGGCCAACGGCATCAACTTCATTGCGTGCCCGAGTTGTTCACGGCAGAATTTTGATGTGGTGGGGACGATGAATATACTGGAGCAGCGGCTGGAGGATATTCGCACGCCGATGGACGTTGCCGTGATCGGTTGTATCGTTAATGGCCCGGGTGAGGCTCGGGAAGCCGATGTAGGTCTGACGGGAGCGACACCGAATAACCTGATCTATATTGACGGCGAGCCACACCATAAGATCAGCAATGAAGATTTTATAGATCACCTCGAGGAGGTGATTCGAAAACGCGCTGCCGACCTCGAGCAGGCGCGCGCCGACCTTGAAGAAAAATTAATTGCCAAATCATCCAAGTGATTGTGGGCGTCGTATTTTGGAGCCTTTGTGAGTGAATTGACCGCCGTTCGCGGAATGAACGATATCCTGCCGGATGAGACAGCTGTTTGGCAGTTTCTGGAGCGCACCGTGGCCGCGGTTCTGGGCAGTTACGGATATGGCGAGATACGCCTGCCTGTGGTGGAGAAAACGGCATTATTCAAGCGCTCGATCGGCGAGGTCACCGATATCGTCGAAAAGGAGATGTACACCTTCGACGATCGCAATGGCGAGAGTATGACATTGCGGCCCGAAGGCACAGCCGGATGTGTGCGAGCCGCGGTACAACAGGGCTTGCTCAACACGCCACGGCGCTTGTGGTACAGCGGGCCTATGTTCCGTTACGAGAGGCCGCAGAAAGGTCGGCAACGGCAGTTCCACCAAACCGGGGTGGAGTCTTTTGGCGTCGCTACGCCGGATATGGACGCCGAGCTCATCGTATTGTGTGCCAGGCTGTGGCGACAGCTCGGGCTGACCGGCAGCATGCAGCTGCAACTGAACACTATCGGCAGTGCCGCAGCTCGCAAGGCCTATCGGACTGCCCTGGTCGATTACCTGCAGGACAGAGTGGAACGACTGGACGAGGACAGTCAACGTAGATTGCTCAGCAACCCACTGCGGATACTCGACAGTAAGAATCCCCAAACACAGAGTGTGCTGGATGACGGGCCGAGCCTGGAAGAGTTTTTGGACGAGGAGGCAATTGCCGATTTTGCGCGCCTTGAAGAGTTACTCGAAGCGGCCGATGTAAAGTATGTGATCAACCGTCGTCTGGTACGCGGGCTCGACTATTACAACAAAACGGTTTTCGAGTGGGTGACAGATCAATTGGGTGCACAGGGTACTGTGTGCGCAGGGGGGCGCTATGACGGCCTTGTGGAACAACTCGGTGGGAAGGCCACGCCTGCCATTGGCTGCGCGATGGGCATGGAGCGTCTCGTGCTCCTGTTAATGGATCAAGTGTCGGTAGTCCTACCCTCGGTTGCTGATGTGTATGTGGTTTGTGTAGGCGGTGATGCCCACCGTATCGCACTGGCGGCCACCGAACGCGTCCGCGACGCGCATCCGCTGTTGCAGGTCGTACAGCATGCTGGGGGCGGTAGCTTTAAGAGCCAGATGAAGAAAGCGGATAAAAGCGGTGCCCGGGTAGCCTTGATCTGGGGCGAAGACGAGGTCGCAGCCGAAACCGTTACGGTAAAATCGTTGCGCGAGAGTGACGGCGAGCGAGCGCCTCAGCTTACGGTGCCCCTTGAGGATTTGGAAACAACTTTGAGCGCAGCACTTGCGCCCTGACCTTGTGTAAGAGGATAAAAAGACGTGGAACAATATCGTAATGAAGAAGAACAGATGGAAGCGCTGCGTCGCTGGTGGAAAGAGAATGGGCTGTCCACCGTTGCTGCGATTGTTATTGCATTGGCCGCTGGCTTTGGTTGGCAGGCGTGGCAGGCGCATGATGTGAGCAGTCAGGATGAGGCATCGGATCTGTATCAGGCTATGTTGCGCTCACTCGGCGCAGAGGAGTTAACGGCCACACAGCAGGGCATTGAAATAGCTGAGCAGCTTAAAAGCGATTTTACTGGCTCGACATATGCGCAGTTTGCGGCGCTACATTTGGCGGCACAGGATGTGCGCGAAAATAATTTGCCCGCAGCTGAAGCGCAGTTGCGCTGGGTGCTGGGCAAGGCTTCAAGCGGCAGCGATACAGCGCAGATTGCACAGCTTAGGCTGGCAAGAGTCATGGCGGCGGCCGGTGATGTCGATCAGGCGCTGAATATACTGGACAAGGCAAATTCAGGGCCTTACGCCGCATCCTACGCTGTTGCACGGGGCGATATTCTATTGGCGGCGGCACGCGTTGATGAAGCGCGCGATGCCTTCGGCGTGGCGATGGCATTAGCGAGCAGCGGTACTCAAGGTATGAACTTACAGGTTTTGCAGCAAAAGGTAGAGAGCCTTACTCCGATCCCTCCTCGTGCCGTGGATGCAATCACCAGCGAGGAGGAGGCAACCTTTGTAGATTCGATGCCGAGTACTGTTGAACCCACTGAAACTCCAGAGGAATAAGATCATGCGGCAGATTTCCCGGCAGTTACTACTACTTTTCCTGGTGTTCAGTCTGGCAGGGTGCAGCACGATTTCCGGCTGGTTTGAATCAGACGATGACGAGGCAACCGCGCCGGCGGAACTTACTGACATCGATGAGCGCGTGAAAATAAAGGAACTCTGGTCCGTCGGCGTGGGTAATGGCCAGGGGGAAGGATTTTACCGTTTACGGCCGGCCATTCGCGGTGAAATCATCTTCGCGGCAGCGGCCGATGGAGAGGTAGTTGCGATCAATCGCAAGTCCGGCAAAACCCTTTGGGAAACGGATGTTGAGACGGCGTTGTCAGGTGGCGTGGGTGTCTATGAAGACGCCCTGTTTGTCGGCAGCAGCGAGGGTTCCGTCCTGCGGCTGGACGCTAAATCCGGCGAGCGTATGTGGGCGACCCCCTTACATGGAGAGATTCTTGCTGCGCCTGAGAGCAATGGCAAGGTGGTGGTCGTGCAGACCTATGATGGACGTTTGCAAGGCCTTGATATTACTACTGGGAAAATTCTGTGGACGTATGACAGCAATGTGCCTGTATTGACCATTCGGGGCACGAGCGCTCCCATTATTAACAATAATCAGGTGTACGCAGGGTTTGCGAATGGCCGGGTATTGGCATTCGATGTGCTCACAGGTGCCATGTTGTGGGAAGTGCGCGCGGCTATTTCCCAGGGTCGTTCTGAAATCGAACGTATTGTGGATATCGATGGCTCGATGGATATGGCGGGTAATGAATTATTTGCGGCCAGCTATCAGGGCAACGTTGTGGCGATAGACTTGCTGAGTGGTCGCAAGTTATGGCAGCAGGCAGTTTCATCCTTCTCCGGCGTCTCGCAGGGCTTTGGTAATGTCTATGTTGCCGATGAGAACGGCACGCTTACCGCTTTTATGCGCAATGGACAGGGCGTCCGCTGGACTCAGGATGTGCTGGCCTATCGCAAGCTGTCCAGGCCGACACCTGTGAGCAGCTATCTTGCTGTGGGAGACTTTGAAGGCTATGTGCACTTACTGTCGCAGGTGGACGGAGACTTTGTCGGACGAGTCCGAGCCGATGACGATGGCATTCGCGCCGATATGCTCAGCGATGGCAATATGCTTTATGTTTACGGAAACAGTGGCGATCTGATTGCGTACGAGGTTATGTCAAAAAACTAATGATTCCTGTCATCGCTCTGGTTGGGCGCCCCAATGTTGGTAAATCTACGCTGTTCAATCAACTGACCCGCAGCAGAGATGCGCTGGTCGCGGATTTCCCAGGTCTGACACGCGACCGCAAATACGGTGAGTCGAGAACCGGCAGTCGACCTTTCGTGGTGATTGATACCGGCGGTATAACCGGCGAGGAGGCCGGAGTCGATACATCGATGGCGCAGCAGGCCCTGACGGCGATTGATGAAGCAGATGTCGTGCTCTTTATTGTCGATGCCAGAGAGGGACTTAACGCAATTGACCAAGCATTGGCTGCTCAATTACGGCAGCGAAACAAGACGTTCCATGTGGTTGTGAACAAGATTGACGGACTCAACGAGGATGTCGTCACCGGTGATTTTTACGCGCTCGGGGTAGATAAGCTGTTTGCGATCGCGGCCTCCCACGGACGCGGCGTGGCTAGCATGATCGAGAAAATTCTGGCGTCATTTGCTGAGCCTGAAGAAGACACACACCGTGAGCGATATCCCGATAGCATTCGAGTCGCAATAGTGGGGCGCCCCAACGTGGGCAAATCTACTCTAGTAAATCGTTTGCTGGGGGAGGAGCGCGTTATCGTATTCGATCAACCTGGGACAACGCGCGACAGTATCTATATAGACTACGAACGCGATGGCCAAAAATATACATTGATTGATACTGCGGGCGTTAGGCGCCGCAAGAATGTGACGATGGTGGTTGAAAAGTTCTCTATCGTGAAAACACTCAAGGCGATCGATGATGCGCACGTGGTGGTGATCGTGATGGACGCCCACGAGGGTATCGTCGATCAGGATATGCATCTGCTCGGGCATTGCATGGATAAAGGCCGTGCGCTCGTCATGGCGATCAATAAGTGGGATGGTATCGATTCCGACCAGCGTGACTGGATCAAGAGTGAACTGGATCGGCGGCTACGTTTCGCGGAGTATGCCGATACGCACTACATCTCAGCGCTGCACGGCACGGGTGTTGGCCACCTGTATAAATCGGTCAACAGCGCCTACTCCTCTGCGACGCGCAAGCTCAATACCAATATGCTGACGCGTATATTAGAGGCAGCGGTATTCGATCATGCACCGCCGATGGTCAATGGTCGGCGCATCAAACTACGTTACGCGCACGCCGGAGGACAGAATCCGCCCCTCATCGTGATCCACGGTAATCAGACGGCTAGTGTGCCGAAAAGCTATCAGCGCTATCTGGAAAAGGTCTATCGCCGTGAACTTGAACTGGCCGGTACGCCAGTGCGCATCGAGTTTCGAACCAGTGAGAATCCCTTTGCCGATAAGCGTGACAAACTGACGCAGCGCCAGGTGCAGCGTAAACGTCATTTGGTGGCAAATGTCCAAAAGGCAAAGAAGACGAAAAAGAAGAAGTAGCGGGATGAGTGCGCCGGACTGCAAGCCCGATCTGGACTCTCGTGAAAACATTAGCGGCTTTGTGGACCTCTTTTATGAGCGCCTGATGGCCGATGCCCAGTTGGCTCCAATCTTCGTCGATGTGGCCGAGATTGACCTTGCGGTGCATCTCCCGCATATCAAGGACTACTGGTGTAAGCTATTGCTCGGTGAAACGGGATATCAGCGACATACCATGAATATTCACCGGCAACTGCACAGCAAGCGTGCATTACAGGCCGATGATTTTCAACGCTGGCTGGCGTTTTTCATGACGACTATTGAGGCCCATTTTTCCGGACCGCAGTCTGAACGTGCGGTGCAGGTTGCGACCTCTATAGCGGCTAACATGGAACGCTCTCTACCCCATTAATGATAATCCGCTAGCTGGCATCGCTACCTGTTGTTGCATGCCACTTCAATTTGCTAAAGTGCAGGCATAAAAATATAACCTGACGCAAGGTATTGTCTATGGAGCGTTCGAACGCATACCCTCAATTCAGCATACGCCTTTATGCGGTAGCACTGACAATAGGGATAAGCTCTCCAGCGATACCTCAGCTGCCTGGCAGGTTGCGCTTTGGGCAGAGAATTTTTTTGATACAGAATATATCGTGACGTACAACGCAATCAGTGCCGATTTGGGGTCGCCTTATGTGCGGCGCAACCCTCCCCGCATGTATGGCATGGAAATGATCTACAAGTGGTGCTGTGGTGTTCGCCAGACCGGCCCAGTGCGGGTGCTGGTCCGGAGGTTGGCCTGATAAATCAGTCGTGCAGGAAGGATCACTGATGAATAACCTGACAGTGTTTTGTGCGTTTTTGTGCTCATCTCTGCTGCCTTTTACAGTGCTAGCCGACGTTGATGTTGGACCGAAATATCAACCCTGCGCTGCCTGTCACGGTGATGCAGCGCAGGGCAGTGTCGCATTGGGTGCTCCCGCTTTAGCGGGCCAGAACTCGGATTATCTGCAGCGTCAGTTACAACACTTCAAGGCGGGTGTTCGCGGTGCTGATCCGCGAGATATGCGGGGTGGGCAAATGACTGCGATGGCAGGCACGCTGTCCGATGCTGATATCGTGCTTGTCGCAGACTATTTGTCTGAGCTTCCAGTGACTGCGCTGGCATCACCGATGACGGGAGACTTGAAGAACGGCAGTAACTACTATCATTCCAAATGCGGCGCCTGTCATGGGGGCGAAGCACAGGGCAATCGTGCTCTACGTTCGCCGATGCTGGCTGCACTGGATGCCTCCTACCTGAAAACCCAGTACCTGAATTTTCAGCAGGGTATCCGTGGGACTCATCCCGATGACACCTACGGTCGACAAATGAAGATGATGTCGACAACACTGCCGACGGATAAGGATCTGGATGATGTCATTGCCTATATACAGTCGATGTCCAGTGCTCCGTAAATCAGTGAGTATGTGATAATGCGTATTCTGTATTTTATATCTGCATTGCTGTTTGCGCCGGTTGCGTCTTTTGCTGCCGATCCTGCGCCCTTCGTATTGCGTGAAAACTGTCCGCCCAGCTTTGAAAAAAGTGAGGCGGGGCTCTGTGAACTGCGCACAAGGTATGACTTCTACGATTCTGTTCAAAACGCTGGGCTAGGTGGCACACAAACGGCGTTACCAGCGCATCGAGAGGGCTTCACTGCGCAACAAATTGATCTGGGCCGCTACTTGTTTTTTGATCCGCTATTGTCTGGCGATGGCACCATTTCCTGTGCCAGTTGCCACCGCCCGGATCGGGGCTTCAGTGATAGTTTGCCGCGCTCGATTGGTATCGGTGGGCATGAAATATCTCGTGCTGCCCCCACGCTCTGGAATACGGCTTTCCTGAATAAGTTTTTCTGGGATGCCCGGGCTACAACGCTTGAAGAGCAGGCTGCGGATCCCTTGTTTGCGCCACATGAAATGGGTAATACGCCGGAAAAACTGCTTAACTCGCTGAATTCAAACTCGCAGTACCCATCTTTATTCAGTCAGGCTTTTGGGCAGCGTGGGGATGGTGCTGAGGTTGGTGCTGAAGGTGACGGTGAGGGCGACAAAATAACACTTGATGAGGTTTATCTAGCACTTGCCGCTTTTCAGGCATCACTAATTTCCTTGAACAGCCGCTACGATCGCTATGCTCACGGGTATCATGCCGCCTTGTCAGATCAAGAAGTGGAAGGGCTGAATATCTTTCGTTCTTTCGTCGCGCGCTGTTCGGAATGTCACACCCCGCCACTGTTCACTAACCAGCAGGTCGCGGTGATTGGAGCGCCGGAACCACCGGGTCTGCCGATGGATATCGGCGCCGAGAAGACGTTCGATGCGCCCAAACTAAAAGCAGGTTTTAAGGTGCCGACATTGCGCAACATTGCGCAAACAGCGCCCTATATGCATTCGGGGCTGTTTGATAATTTGCACGATGTCGCCGTGTTCTACAACGGCGGAAGAGGTCATGCTGTGCCCAAAGGTGTTGACCTGCACTTGCACTGGCATATTACGTCGCCGGACCTGACCGACTATGAGTTGGATCGGTTGGTTGATTTTTTGGGTACGTTGACCGATGAAAGCTTGATGCCGCAGGTGCCGCAGGCAGTGCCGTCCGGCCTCGCGCCAATAGAGAATAAGACAACATCACGCGTCGCAAAATCAAGTACAACATCGGGAGATGCTTCATGAAGGCGGGAAAAATTAGTGGTCTGGTTCTGGTTCTGGTTCTGGTTCTGGTTCTGGTCGCGTTCGTGGTCGGCCTCATGATAGGCATTGGCGGTCAGGAACAGGGTGCTCCGGCAGCGGTTGTCTCCGCTGCTGGCGGCGCCACCTACGGCGGCGGCTTCAGCGCAGAGGACAATGCTTTTAGTCTTAGCGGCAACAGCAAATCGGTGGCCGGGCCACCAATGACCGATATTGTGATCGTGGTCAATGACGGTGAATCCATCCAACAAGCGGTGCAGAGTGCCGAGCCGGGCACGACGATACACGTTATGCCAGGGACGTACAAAGAAACAGTCTACATCGATAAGGACGGCATTCGCCTGATCGGCGTGATTGTCGGTAGTGAGCGACCTGTTCTCGATGGTGAAGGCGAACTGAACGATGCGATTCTCTTTTCTGGAAACAATATCGTCGTAGAGAACTTCACCATTACCCGCTACAAGGGTAACGGGATTATGAGTCAGGCTGGCAACAACTGGGAGATCCGTAACAACTATATTGTCGACACCGGCATCTACGGCATCTTTCCGCAGTTGGGGCAGAACGGCGTCGTTGAATACAACGTAGTCTCGGGTATCGCGGACGCCGCGATTTATATCGGCATGAGCGATAATGTCCACGTCGCCTATAACGATGTGTACGACAGTGTGGCGGGCATTGAAATCGAGAACAGTCGGCACGCCGTTGTGGAAGCGAACCGCGTCTATAACAATTCTGGCGGTATTCTCGCGTTTATTACGCCCGGCTTGCCCATTAAAACCACCTTCGATGTCATCATTCGCAATAACTTCGTTCTCTCTAACAATCATGTCAATTTTGGCGCACCCGGTTCAACAGTGGCTGGCATACCATCGGGTACGGGTATTCTTGTGATGGCGGCTGACGATGTGGTGATTGAGGGTAATATCATCAAGGACAACAAGAACGCAGGCATCCTGATTACTGATCACGCGAATGCCTCGAATGTCACGACAGATCCAGAGTCTGATCCTAATTCAGACGGCATCAAGATACTCAACAACACCATGATCAATAACGGCTATGAAACTATCACTGAGATCAAGGCTTTGATGTTGACCGAGCTGAAGACGGGCAATCCCGACATTGTCAACGTCGGTCTCTCGAAGGATAGCTGCATCGTTAGCCGCCAGCAGTACGTAACCGTAGGTATCGGCAAATTTGGCGACTGCGACTTCATGAATACGTTGAACATCGGTAATTATCTGTTAGAAACTGTGCCACCGCGTGTGATCTCTCCAGAGGACCAGGGGAAGATCGCTTATCTTGGGATTTGTGCAGGATGTCATACCTATACTGGACGCATGATTGGCCCGCCTGTCCAAATTATTCAGGCGTTGTATATGGACAATCCTCAGGGCCTTGCAGAATACATCGCGAATCCCATCAAGAAGCGGGATGATTATCCAGAGATGCCACCACAAAATTATCTGGATGAAGCAACCCGACTGGCGGTGGCGGAGTACATGCTGGACGTTAAAAATTAAGCCCGGTGAAGGTGGCGCCCGCGTAAATTTTGGGCCGTAGGCGACTTCAGGCGCGGATATTTGGTAATGTGTGCGACTTACCAATGATCAGACAGGCATTGCTATGGCTCAGCTAGAAGGAAAGGTGGCTATCGTTACAGGAGCTGCGCGGGGGTTAGGTCGCGCCTATGCGCTGGCCATGGCGCGCGAAGGAGCAGCCGTTCTTGTCAGCGACGTTAACAACTGCGATGAAACTGTCGCCGCGATAAAGGGCGCCGGCGGGCAGGCGCAGGGTATACATGCCGACATCACCAGCATGGACAGCTGCACTGCAATGGTGGAGCAAGCGGTAACTGCCTTCGGCAAGATAGACATACTGGTCAATAACGCAGCCCTGTATGGCGGCCTCAAGGGCGCCCGTTTTGAGCTGCTGGATGAGGGGCAGTGGGACGCTGTTATGAACGTTAACGTCAAAGGGCTGTGGCAGAGTTGCAAGGCAGTCGTAGCACCGATGCGCGACTCTGGTGGCGGCTCTATTATTAATATTTCCTCTTTGGCGGCTGTCTATGGTTTGCCCTATGGCCTCGACTACGTGGCATCCAAGGCGGCTGTTATCGGCATGACGCGCGCTATGGCTCGGGAGCTGGGCAAGGATCGTATTCGAGTGAATGCCGTAGCGCCATCGGCGGTGATGACCGAGGGCACGGAAGAGTTTTTTGGTGAGAAATTGGAGAAGGCCAAGCAGGTCATTGCTTCTGGCCAGCTGATACAACGCAATCTGCAGACTGAGGATCTCACTGGCACCATCATCTACCTCGCATCGGATAGCAGTGCATTTGTGACAGGGCAAACCCATATGGTGGACGGCGGCTCATGGTTTCTGTAGCAGTGCCACAGCGAATTCAACAGAGTTAATCGGCATGGCAACAGACCAGACCTTTCCAGAAATTCGAGCAGCGGTAGCGGCGCTTTGCGCGCGGTATCCTGGGGAATACTGGCGCGCGCTGGATGAAAAAAAAGCGTATCCAACAGAGTTTGTTCAGGCACTGACGGCGGCGGGTTATCTCGCCACGCTGATTCCACAGCAGTACGGTGGCTCTGGCCTTCCTCTTGCCGCTGGTTGTGCGGTACTGGAGGAGGTGCATCGCAGCGGCGGTAATGGCGCCGCCTGCCACGCGCAGATGTATACGATGGGTACGCTGCTGCGCCACGGCAGTGAAGTGCAGAAACAGCAATACCTGCCGCTGATTGCCGATGGTTCGCTGCGCTTACAGGCGTTTGGTGTCACAGAGCCTACTAGCGGCACCGATACCTCGCGTATTCGTACTCGCGCGGTCCGCGATGGCAACGATTTCGTGGTTAACGGCCAAAAAGTATGGATCTCGCGGGCCGAGCACTCAGACCTGATGGTACTGCTGGTGCGAACAACAGCGCGTGAAGACTGCGATAAGCATACCGATGGTATGTCGGTGCTGCTGGTGGATATGCGCGAGGCCCTGGGTAAGGGTCTCAGTATCAATCCCTTGAAAACGATGATGAATCACGCCAGTACAGAATTGTTTTTTGACGATCTGAGAGTGCCAGCGAGTAACCTTATCGGTGAAGAGGGTCGCGGCTTTCATTGCATCCTCGATGGCATGAATGCCGAGCGTATACTGATCGCTGCCGAATGTGTCGGGGATGCCCGTTGGTTTACTGCCAAGTCGAGCAAATATGCGCGCGAGCGCAACGTATTTGATCGTCCCATAGGGGCAAACCAGGGCATACAGTTCCCTATTGCCAAAGCGCATATTCAGACGGAAGCCGCTGCGCTTATGGTGCAGCATGCCGCGGACCTCTTTGATGCCGGTGAGCCCTGTGGATCGCAGGCGAATATGGCCAAGCTACTGGCGTCCGAGGCCTCCTGGGCTGCCGGTGACACCTGTATCCAGACCCATGGAGGCTACGGTTTTGCTACGGAGTATGACATCGAGCGCAAGTTTAGAGAGACGCGCTTGTATCAAGTCGCGCCGATATCGACCAACCTGATCCTCTCGCACGTCGCTACGCGGGAACTCAATTTGCCGCGGTCTTTCTAATGGGCCTGCCACTGGAGGGCATATTGATCATCGCGCTGGAGCAAGCGGTCGCAGCGCCGTTCTGCACGTCGCGGCTGGCTGATGCCGGCGCAAGGGTAATTAAGATTGAACGGCATGAGGGCGATTTTGCGCGAGATTACGATAGCGTCGCGAAGGGAGAGAGCGCCTATTTTGTATGGGTGAACCGTGGCAAAGAATCTATTTGCCTTGATATCAAGAACCCGGACGATGCGCAGTTGTTGCAGAATATGCTCAAGAAAGCCGATGTGTTCATCCAGAATCTGGCGCCGGGTGCCGCGGCGCGAGCAGGGTTTGATGCCGCAGAGCTGCGCCTGGCTAATGCGCGATTGATCACCGTTGATATCACCGGCTATGGTGATCACGGGCCCTATCGCGACATGAAAGCCTACGACTTACTGGTGCAGTGCGAAAGCGGTCTGGCGTCGATCACGGGCGCACCCCAAAGTCCGGGCAGGGTGGGTGTATCGGTATGCGATATCGCCTGTGGCATGTATGCGCATGCAGGCATATTGGAGGCCTTGATCGAGCGGCAGCAAACGGGTCACGGCAAGGGCCTGTCGGTGTCCTTGTTCGACGCGCTGGCTGACTGGATGACAGTGCCGCTGCTGCATCAGGATTACGGCGGCGGGGCCCCTGAGCGTGTCGGGCTGCTGCATCCGTCAATTGCCCCCTATGGCGCTTACGCGGTTAAAGGCGGTGAGCAGGTGGTCATTGCCGTTCAGAATGAGCGGGAGTGGGCAAGTTTTTGTACGCAAGTTTTAGTCCGGGCGGATTTGGTAGCTGACGTCTTGTACGGCACGAACACCCTGCGTTGTGCAAATCGCCCTGCACTGGATCAGGAAATTGACAGCGTGTTTTCCACGCTGGAGCGAACCGAACTCGCTCAGCGATTGCAGCAGGCTCGCATCGCTTTTGGGTCCGTCAATTCAGTCGCTGATTTGGTGAAGCATCCACAGCTGCGTCGCACGTCGGTAGACACGCCTTCGGGCACTGTCGCTCTCGTGGCACCTCCGGTCAGGGAGTCAGGCCCGCAGCGTACGCTGCGAGCAGTGCCTGCGGTGGGAGAACAGAGTGCGGCGCTGCGTCTGGAGTTTCAGCACGATGCTTGAGCCTTGTGTCGGCAAGATGCCGTTCTGCCATTGATGACTGCGGTGGGCCTTTTATGGCTGCTATAGGCCTGGATCGACTGCGTGAGTGGATTGGCAGGGCCGAAACACGCTCTGATGTAATTTCCCCAGCGCCGGTAGCAGCGCTGTCCGCCAGCTTGGACCATGAATATTCCCGCGCTGTAACGGGTGAGGCGTTGCCCGCGTGTTGGCACTGGCTCTATTTTCAGGACGTTTCACCTACTGCTAAATTATCGGTCGACGGGCATGCGCAGCGCGGAGACTTCCTGCCACCGGTGCCATTGCCGCGGCGTATGTGGGCGGGTAGCCGTCTGCGATGCGTAGGGCCGTTGAAGGTGGGCGCACAGGTTCGCCGAATATCAACTATCCAATCCGTTGGTCATAAGCAGGGGCGCAGTGGTGATCTTGTTTTCGTCACCGTTGTGCACCAGATTTATTGTCAGGACAGCTTGCTGCTGGAAGAAGAACAGGATCTGGTCTACCGGGGAAAAGACAGTGCTGACGGGCGTTCAAAACCGGCGCCTGCGCCAGAGCCATCGGTAGCGGTGCCGGCTAAGACAGCGGAGTGGGCGCGTGAAGTCTACCCGGATCCGGTCCTCCTTTTTCGATATTCAGCACTGACCTTCAACAGCCACCGTATTCACTACGACAGAGACTATGCCACACGTGAAGAACACTACGACGGTTTGGTTGTGCAAGGGCCGTTGACCGCCACGCTGTTGCTGGATTTGTTGTACCGGGAAATGCCTGAGGTGCGCGTAGCGGCCTTTGAGTTTCGCGCGCAGCGGCCCCTTTATGAGGGGCGCGTATTACATTTGCGCGGCACTCTAGATGGGCAACACGTGATTTTGCGCGCACTCGATGCAGTGGGTAATGTCGCTATGGAAGCGCGGGCGAGTTTGGCAACCGATTGACGGTGGTCAAACGATTCCAATGTCGAGTAAGGACTCAGTTGGAAGCTTACTTGCTTCCTTCGAACACGATCCTGAGAGGAAAAGTTACGGACGGGACACGCCAAAAAGCGCACATCCATGTGCAGGCTCGGGTGGCGACGTCCTGTCGCCACACGGTCCCGTCCGTAACTTTGCCTCTCAGGCTCTCTGTAAGCTCAAACTTCAAACTGAACCACTACCAAACTTCGCAATCCGATCGCGGCGTCGAAATTCACTCTGTGAATAGTAAAAATCCTTACTATTGATTTTTCTTATAGTGCCGAGATCATTAGACTAGCGGCCAAGTAAGGGAGGGTCGGTGTGCATTCCGGCGCCGCCCCAGCCGTTAGAGCAGTCGCAACTAAAAATCGAGAGGAACTACCATGACGACATTTCAAGATGACATTGCTGAGTTGGTCAAGCTGCGAGATCTGAACGGTAGCGCGTGGGATCACATCAAGCCGGAATCCGCAGCCCGCATGCGCTTGCAGAATCGTTTCAGAACGGGCCTTGATATCGCCAGATACACCGCAGCAATCATGCGCAAGGACATGGCGGACTACGACGCCGACAGCAGTCAGTACACACAGTCTTTAGGTTGCTGGCACGGCTTTATAGGCCAGCAAAAACTGATCGCTATCAAGAAGCACTTCGATGACACCAGTAAGCGTTACCTGTACCTCTCAGGTTGGATGATCGCGGCGTTGCGCTCCGAATTTGGTCCGCTGCCAGACCAGTCCATGCATGAGAAGACGTCCGTAGCTGCTCTGATCGAAGAGCTTTACACTTTCCTGCGGCAGGCTGATGCCCGTGAGTTGGGCGGACTTTTCCGCGCTCTTGATGCCGCCCGCGAGTCGGGTAGCAAGAGTGATGAGAGCGCTGTTCAGGCCAAGATAGACAACTATCAGACACACGTTGTACCCATCATTGCGGATATCGACGCAGGCTTTGGTAACGCTGAAGCGACCTACCTGCTGGCCAAGAAAATGATCGAAGCGGGTGCTTGTGCAATCCAGATCGAGAATCAGGTTTCCGACGAGAAGCAGTGCGGCCATCAGGACGGCAAAGTCACGGTTCCCCATGAGGATTTCCTCGCCAAGATCCGCGCAGTTCGCTATGCCTTTCTGGAGTTGGGAGTGGATGATGGTGTAATCGTTGCTCGTACCGACTCGCTTGGCGCTGGACTCACCAAGCAGATTGCGGTGACGCACACGCCCGGTGATCTGGGTGATCAATACAATAGCTTCCTCGATATGGAAGAGCTTAGTGTGGCTGATATGAGTCACGGTGATGTTATTATCAAGTATCACAACAAGCTGATGCGTCCCAAGCGCCTGCCGTCCAATCTCTACCAGTTCCGCAAGGACACGGGTGAGGATCGCTGTGTTTTGGACTCCATCACCTCTTTGCAGCACGGTGCGGACCTGTTGTGGATCGAAACCGAGAAGCCGCATATTGGCCAGATCGCTGGTATGGTCAATCGCATTCGTGAGGTCATTCCCAATGCTAAGCTGGTCTACAACAACTCGCCGTCCTTCAACTGGACACTGAACTTCCGCCAGCAAATATTTGATATATGGAGTGAAGCGGGCAAAGATGTGTCAGCGTACAAGCGCGACGAACTGATGAATGTCGATTATGACGACACTGATTTGGCCGCCGAAGCCGACGAAAGGATTCGTACTTTCCAGGCCGACTCTGCACGTGAAGCGGGGATCTTCCACCACTTGATCACGCTGCCTACGTATCACACGGCAGCACTGTCTACAGACAATCTGGCTAAGGAGTACTTCGGAGAGCAGGGTATGCTGGGCTATGTGAAGGGTGTGCAGCGCAAAGAGATCCGCGAGGGTATTGCTTGCGTCAAGCACCAGAATATGGCCGGATCAGACCTTGGCGATGACCACAAAGAATACTTCGCCGGTGAGGCTGCGCTCAAGGCAGGGGGCAAGGAGAATACGATGAATCAGTTTGGCTGAGCGCAGCCCGGCTGATTAGAAGAAGGGCGGGTTTATCCCCGCCTTTTTTTTCGCGTTGCATTCGAGGTTTCGCCTGGAGTCGAATGTGGTACCTTCTGTCGGGCGGGCTCCGGAGGCGATAGACGAGCGAGGACATTATGCGTTGGGATGATATCGATAAACAGGTCTGTTCTGTCGCTCGCGCGCTGTCAGTAGTCGGTGAGCGCTGGACTATGTTGATCCTTCGCGACGCGTTCTTGGGGACCCGGCGATTCGATCAGTTCCAGAGCAATTTGGGTATTACCCGACACCGACTGGCGGAGCGATTGAGCAAGCTGGTAGAGCAGGGCGTGCTGGTAAAAGTGCCCTACCATGATCGACCGATACGCTATGAATACCGCCTGACCCGCAAGGGGCTGGGTTTGTATCCGGTGTTAATGAGCCTCTCGCGCTGGGGTGATGAGTGGATGGATCACGGCAAAGGCGCGCCTTTGGAATATCTTCACCAGGCCTGCGGTAACAAGACCAAGCCTACACTGACCTGCAGCGAATGTGGTGAACCACTGCGCCCGGAAGGCGTCAGGCCGCAACTGGGCCCCGCACTGTGCGATCATCAGCATCCGCATGAGGCGGCATCGCTGAAGGACATCCCCGCATTACTGCGGGGAGCGACCTAAGCGTCGGTTGCTGGCGGCTACTTTGCCGCCGCCAAGGCCTGTTCGATATCTTCAAGTATGTCGTCGATGTGCTCTATGCCAATCGACAGGCGCACCATGTCCTCGCTAACACCCGCCGAGGCAAGCTCTTCGGGATTAAGTTGGCGGTGGGTCGTGCTCGCCGGATGACATGCCAGTGATTTGGCGTCGCCAATGTTCACCAGGCGCAGGATCAACTGTAGCGCATCGATAAAGCGTGTGCCAGCCTCGATACCGCCTTCAATACCAAAACTCAGGATTCCGGCCGCTTTGCCACCGCAAAATGCTTTGCAGTTCTCCCGATGGGGGCTGCTGTGCAAACCGGCATAATTAACCCACTTGACCTGCGGGTGCTTTTCCAGGTACTTCGCGACTTTCTTCGCGTTTTTGCAATGTTGCTTCATGCGCAGGCTAAGGGTTTCCAAACCCTGCATGATGAGGAACGCACTGTGGGGAGACAGTGCTGCACCGGTATTGCGAAGTGGCACCACGCGACAGCGACCGATGTAGGCAGCCGGGCCCATGGCCTCGGTGTAGACAACGCCATGATAGGACGGATCGGGCTGGCTCATGATCGGGAATCGGTCGCTGTGCGCCGCCCAGTCAAACTTGCCTGAATCGATGATGGCGCCGCCAATGGTGGTGCCGTGCCCACCGATATACTTGGTCAGTGAGTGCACTGAGATATCCGCACCGTAGTCAAACACGCGACAAAGAACAGGCGTGGCAACGGTATTGTCGACGATTAGCGGAACGCCCGCAGCATGCGCAATATCCGCCCAACGCTGGATGTTGACAACATTCCCTGCCGGATTGCCAATCGACTCGCAAAAAAGGGCTTTGGTGTTTTCGTCAATCAGCGAGGCAACTTTGTCAAAATCATCTGCTTTCGCAAATCGCGTCTCGATACCTTGCCGTGGAAAAGTATGAGCAAACAGGTTGTAGGTGCCGCCATAAAGCTGTGATGTACTGACAATGTTGCTGCCAACTTCTGCGATCACCTCAATGGCGTAACGTATCGCTGCCATGCCTGACGCCACCGCGAGTGCTCCGACGCCACCCTCCAGTTCAGTGAGTCGCTGTTCCAGTACTGCGTTGGTTGGATTCATAATGCGGCTATAGATGTTTCCCGGAACCGCCAGGTTAAACAGGTCTGCGCCATGTTGACTGTCGTTAAAGGTAAACGAGGTCGTTTGGTAAATGGGTGTCGTTGCAGCATTGGTAGTAGGGTCGCCCGCGAATCCGGCGTGCAGAGCGATAGTTTCTGGTTTCATCTTGATGTCCTTTTTCGAGTGGCAATGAGTGTGTTGGCAAAGTGCAGAGCTTAACAAAGGCAGGGCGCGTGGCAAGCTGTAATACAGCAGTGCAGCATTTGACAATCCAGAGGCAACTCACTACAGTTTGGCTCCGAGTCAGGTGCCTGATGCGATGGTCTTTTTCCGCGTTGTAAGCAGGCTAAATGGGAAGTGTGGAGCTGTTTTTTTGCTACCACCGCTGCCCCCGCAACGGTAATCAATCGCATGAATGTTGCATTGAAAGCCCGATACCAGCCTGGCACATGCGGCAAAGAAGCGGAGGGCTTCTGCGAAGGTTGTTCAGCCCGGTTTCGCTGCGTTCCCGTCGACGTCCGTCTTTGATTGCGAATAAGTGCCCAAGAGCGACACGTCAGTGACAGAGCACCATAACTCAAAAACCCTGATGGTTCAGGGCACGACGTCCGATGCAAGCAAGAGTGTTCTGGTGGTAGATTTGTGCCGAGTGCTCGCTCGCTACTGGTGCAAGGCAGCGTCCTTTAAGCCGCAGAAAAAGTTGGAACAGGTCGTCGGGATGGCTGCCCTGAACACGGTAGTTGTCTGCGGTTACGATATGCACTGGGGATTTTCTGCAGTTGCGGCACTGGACGACTGCGCCGTGTTATTCACGGGTGTGCTGTGAGACTGCTGTCACCGTCAAGGTTACTGCTCATTCTGGCCTGCTCGCTGTTTCCCCTTGCGCTTCTGGCTTTGATGATGGGGCCGGTATTTATTTCGCCGATGAGTTTACTGCATGCGGCACTGGATCATTCTGGATTTTCAGGGAGTGGGGCAAGCTCACAGGATGGCTTGATTCTGTATTCCATACGATTGCCCCGAGTGTTACTGGCCGGGCTTGTGGGGGTGTGTCTTGCGGTTTGCGGGACGGCCATGCAGGGACTCTTTCGCAACCCGCTGGCTGACCCATCATTGATTGGTGTATCCAGTGGCGCATCTGCAGGTGCCAGTCTTATGATTGTTATGGGCGGCGGCGCGTTGCTGCAAGGTGGTCAGTTTGCGGGCTTATCAGTGGTCGCGCTGGGTGCATTCGCGGGTGGTTTTCTGGCGGTCATTGTTGTGTATCGCCTTGCTACTTCATCATCGGGTACATCCGTGGCGACAATGCTCTTGGCAGGGATCGCTATCAGCGCGCTGGCGGGCGCCTTCAACAGCTTGCTCGCCTTTGTCGCGGATGACGAGATGCTGAGGCGAATTAGCCTGTGGCAAATGGGCAGTCTGGATGCCGCAAACTGGCCACGGGTGGGGATCGCCACTTTTGCAGTTGTGATTGTTATGCTGGTGCTGCCGCGTCAGGGGGCTGCCTTGAATGCATTTTTGCTGGGGGAGTCAGAAGCGCGGCATCTGGGTATAGCAGTGGATGTGGTTAAGCGCAGGCTTATCCTGATGACGGCGATGGCGATCGGAGTTTCGGTCGCGGTGGCCGGTACTATATCCTTCGTGGGGCTTGTCGTTCCGCACATCATTCGCTTGTTGATAGGCCCTGATCATCGCTATTTGATTCCCGCCTCGGCATTGGCAGGGGCTATGTTGCTTATTGTCGCGGACGCCTTCGCCCGTGTTGTGGTTGCTCCGGCGGAACTGCCTGCGGGCATACTGACGGCGTTATTGGGCGCGCCCTTCTTTCTTTCTTTATTGTTGCAAAGACGCCGGACGGGCGCGCACTAGCGATGTCACTCTCAGCACAGAATCTGTCCCTGACGTTGTCGCATACTCCACTGCTGGAGGGTGTCAATCTCGACGTGCGGCCAGGCAGTATTACTACTATTCTCGGGCCAAATGGCGCCGGGAAGACCAGCCTGTTGAGAGTGCTGGTGGGTGAGTTGACCCCCGACGTCGGCAGCGTCTCGCTCAATGGCAAGCTGCTCAAAAGCTGGTCACCTCTGCAAAGGGCAAAAACACTCGCAGTGCTGCCGCAACATTCCCTATTGGATTTTCCGTTCACCGCCGCAGAGGTCGTTATGCTCGGCCGGACCCCCCACGATACCGGTGCGGCGCGCGACCGGGAGATTGTCCAACATGCACTCCTATCCGTAGACGGTGACTATCTTGCCGGTCGAATTTACACGCAGCTCTCTGGCGGGGAGAAACAGCGTGTTCATTTGGCACGAGTCCTCGCGCAGATATGGGAACCAACCGCTGAGGGCGAGCGCTATCTGGTGCTGGATGAGCCTACATCCTCTTTTGATCTGGCACACCAGAAACTGACGCTGGAGATCGTGCGCAATCTCGCCGGGAAAGGCGTGGGAATTCTGATGGTGATTCATGACCTGAATTTGGCAGCGCGCTGCTCAGATACGATGTTCCTGATGCAGTGCGGCAGGATGGTGATATCCGGAACGCCGCATGAAGTGCTGCAGCGCGAGACAATTTCCCGCGTTTTCCAGGTTGAAGCAAGTATCGGAGTGCATCCGCACAGTGGGACTCCGCTGGTGATCACCTGAGGATGTGCGCGCTACGCGATAGAATAGGCGATAGACACGCAAACCTGCCGAGGAACTTGAATGAGTAACGTATTGATCGCAGTGTTGTGGTTGGTGTGTGCATCGGTGGCACGTGCAGATATCGAGGTAGTGGATTCACTGGGACGGAAACTGGTGCTGGAGAGTCCGGCTAGCCGAGTGATCAGCCTCGCGCCGCACCTGACCGAGGTGGTATTTGCTGCAGGTGCAGGCAAGACGTTGATCGGCGCTGCGTCCTACAGCGACTATCCCGAAGCCGCCAGAGAGATTCCACGTGTCGGTTCCTCCGATAACGTAAGTTACGAGACACTCGTGGCCCTCAATCCGGATCTGGTGCTGGCATGGCGCAGTGGCAACGGTGATGAAGTGATCAAGCGCCTTGAGGCACTCGGTTTGACGGTGTATGTCGACGAATCGAAGACGCTTGAAGACGTGCCGCGCTCGTTGCGAGCCGTTGGACAACTCACAGGCAATGAAGACATCGCCGAGCCCGCTGCTCGCGCGTTTATGGCGCAATTGAATCATCTGCGTGCGACTTATAGTTCACGCCATGCGGTCAATGTTTACTACCAGATATGGGACGAACCACTGTTGACGCTCAACGGCGAGCACCTTATCTCCGATGTGGTGCAACTCTGCGGCGGTCGCAACGTGTTTGCAGACGCACTGGCCCTGGTGTCCAGGATCAGTGTGGAATCTGTGATCAGGGCGGACCCTCAGGTGATCATTGCCAGTGGTATGGACAAGGCCCGCCCGGAGTGGCTGGACGCCTGGCGGGCATGGTCGTCCATGACGGCGGTACAGAACAATCAACTGTATTTTATACCGCCTGATGTATTGCAACGTCACACGCCGCGGATTATTGAAGGTGCCCGTCTGATGTGTGATCAGCTGCAGTTGGCAAGAGAGCATTACAACCAGAAGGCAGAATCACCGAAGCATTAATGTGGTCTAGCTAATAACGGGAACCTCTGAGCTCACGGATGACTACTCCATGCTGTATCACGCAATATCAGCACCAAGGAGTACTAGCCCACTTGCTTTAGTAGTCCACACCTTTACGCGCTTTGATGCCCGAGTTGTAAGCGTGCTTCACTTCCTTCACTTCCGACACGGTGTCCATGATGTCCTGTAGCGCAGAGCCACCGCCGCGCCCGGTCACTACCACGCTCTGGTTGCTGGGGCGAGAGGACAGGGCGTCCAGAATCATGGTTTCATCCAGATACTTGTAGGCAATCATGTAGGTCAGTTCATCCAGCACCACGAGATCATAACTGTCATCGGCCAGCATGGGTGCGGCAATCGCCCACGTCCTTTTTGCCGCTTCGATATCAGCTGACTTATCCTGTGTATCCCAGGTGAAGCCGGTCCCCATCTGGTAAAACGTGACCTGCGGACACTTCTCGCGGATGTAAATCTCCTCGCCCGACAATTGCACGCCTTTGATGAACTGCACGACCCCCACCTTTTGGCCGTAGCCAAGGGCACGCATGACCATACCGAAGGCCGAGCTGGATTTGCCCTTGCCGTTACCCGTTAGCAAAACGGCGATACCTTGCTCTGTATCCGCCGCCGCGATGGTCGAATCGATCTTCGCTTTTTGCTTTTCCATGGCGGCCTTGTGCTTGGCATCACCGCGCTCTTTAGTACTGTCTTTCGCTGTCATTCGCTTGCTCCGGGTTTGCGAGAGGGCTGCGCGTGGGTTGTGGACGTTTGCGCCCGGCTAGAACCGGTAGCGGAATCCTGCGTAACCCGCAGCGCCTGGCGTATTGAAGTTGGGTACTTCCTGGTATTCCTCATCGGTAGCGTTTTCTACGCGAGCATAAATTTGCAAGGCTTCCAGCACTTGATAGCTTACGCTAAGGTCCAGCACTTGGTAATCGTCAACTTTTCCGCTTGCCTCCTCAGCGCTGTCTCTCGAAATACGATAGTTGATAGAAAATTGTAGACGACCGTCCCAGGGTGTGATCAATACGCCCAGATTGGCCATATTCTCCGGCGTCCGCAGGCGCTGATCACCTTCAAAGTCTTGTGTGTCGGTGTAGGTGTAGTTGCCGCTGAGTGTGACCATATTGCCCACCGGGACTTCCGTAGTCAGTTCGACGCCGCTGGACGCAGATTCGCCATCTTCTTGCAGATAGCCGGAGAAGTTGACGAGGTCAAAAAAGATCTCGTTGTCGATCTTCTGGTCGAAATACACAGCGTCTACATACCATCCCGAAGTTGCAAAGTACCCAATGCCGATATCGTAGCCTTTACTTTCTTCGGCGCCCAGTTCAAAGCCCTGCGCGGGGGGGCTAGCAAAGGGGCCATTGTTGTAAGCGATCTCAGCCAAACTCGGTGCCCGAAAGCCGGTGCCGTAGGTGCCCTTGAATTTGAGCTCACCCTCGCCGGCTTGCAACAAGTAGACAGCGCCGGTGCGGTAAGTCGTCTTGGTGCCGAAGTCCTCGTTATCAGTATAGCGTGCTCCGGCAGTCACATAGATACTGTCAACAAATCCGCCCTTGTACTCGACGAAGTAACCTTCTTGGTCGCGGTCATCATCCGTGCTGTCATCTTCGATGGATTCCTTGATCAATTCAGCACCGTAGATCAGAGTAAGCGCTTCTGAGTCTTTCCAGCTTCCCAGGTAGTCCAGCTTCTGCAGTTCGCCTTTGAAGTTGAAATCATTGACGCCCTCGGTGTAGAACGTTCGTTCAGTTGTGTTTTCGTTGTATGACAGTGTGTTGGCAAATTTCTCTCCATCGTGGATCAGTGCGACACGACCCGCATCCTGATCGTACTCATTTTCACAGTTGTCGGAGCGATCAAAAGTCGGGAGAAAGCAATTGTCATAATCGTTCTTACCTTCAACGCTGCGTGCAACCACTTCAAGACGAAGCGCATCGACGATATTCCAGCCGGCCCGACCGTGTAGTGTCGTGTTTTCATAGCCATCATCGTCTTGCAAAATCGTGTCGGTGGCCAGGCTATTGAAACCGTCTGTCTTGTAGTCCTCGGCCAGCAGTACGGCGTCGGCGACTTCGTTACCGCCGCTGATATGACCACCATACTGCTGCGTGCCATAGCGCCCCCCCTCGGCTTGCACGCCACCTGACAAGCCAGATTGGGGTGCCGCCGTGTACATATTGATGACACCGCCGGCGTCGGCGCCGTACGCCAGTCCCTCGGGCCCGCGCAGTATTTCAATGCGGTCTATGCCGCCGCTGAGCATATTGCCAAAGTTGGGTCCCGCCTGCGGCGTTGAGGGGTCGGTGAGGTCTATGCCATCGAGAAATAGCTTAGTGCGATAGCCGCGCTCACCCCGGATGCGAAGTTCCGTGGGGCTGCCTGGGCCGCCACTGGTAGTGACGGATATCGCCGGTTCGTAGCGCAGGGTGTTGGCCACGCTATTGAAACCGCGCAACTCAATATCTTCGCGGGTGACAACAGAAATCGACGTCGCTACTTCCCTGAGTGGCATCGGCACCCGGGAAGAGGTGATAACTATTTCCTCAAGTTTATTTACGGCATGCGTGCTCATAGTGCCAACGCTTGCCAGTGCCAGAACTGCGGCGGTAGATAGTTTTTTCATTGAAATGTCCTCAATTGCCGAAAATTAATGGCGATTGAGGGAGGGGATCTGGGAACGCAATGCAAGAGCATTGAGCAACCGTGTATGAAGCCCTCCGCTCCATCGTTGCATAGACCAGGCAGGTATCGGGCTCACAGTCACTGGTGACTGTCTACCGTTGCGGGGGCAGCGGTGGATGAGGCTGTTAAGCCATTCCACACTTCCCATTTAACTCACCCAGAGATCAGACTTACTGTTCCCGGTGAGCACCTGGTTCTTGAGCGCACTCTACGGACGTGGTGGGGTGATGTCAACGAAGTACTAATCCAGCGAGGAGCACCGTTTGAAATATGGCGCCGCGCATACGCTGCCAAAATGTATTGCTTTGCGTAGAATGGGCGCCTCGAAAACAAACCGGTGAAGTAATTTGACGCTCTCTAGCGAAACGGTCAATCAGGTAGCGCAAATGCTGGGTAGGCAGCCCCGCGGTTTGGAAGACGTCGCGGTGAGGGATACTACTGGCAGTCCTGTGGTGATTCGCGTGTCGTCACTGGTCGAAGACAAACCATTTCCTACATTATTCTGGTTGGTAGATCCCCGCTTGTGCTATCGCATTGATCAAGTAGAAGCCGCGGGCTTAATCATGCAGTTCCAGCAGCGCATCGACGTCGATCCTGAGATCCAGCGTGCCATGCATGAGGATCACCGTGCGCATATCGCACTGCGCGCAGCAATGATGCAACCCCAGGTGCGCCTGCGTTTGTCGGCACTGGGTTTCAGCCCGGCGCTGGAGAAAAGGGGCATCGGCGGCATCGCCAACTTCACCCGTATTCGTTGCCTACACACTTGGTACGGCGCGCATCTGGTAGTGCCCAATACCGTCGGCGCTATGCTCGATGAGTGGTGGCGGCAAGCGCTTTAGGGCTTGCCCTGCACGGTCCCCACAGCACAGCGCACTGCGCGCGCTTGTGTTATATTGTTGCCCCCTGAAAACAGGGCATTCATCTAGCCACGAAAACGTAATGGAACCGACTATGACTGCGAGAACCGACGATCTTCGCATCCAACAAATCAACGAGCTAGTGTCGCCGCAGCAGCTGATCAAGGATATTGGTGTCAGTGAGGTCGCAGCCGAGACTGTCTCCAACGCCCGGCAATCGATTCACCGCATACTGACGGGGGAAGATGACCGCTTGCTCGTCGTGGTCGGCCCCTGTTCGATTCATGACCCTATGGCGGCGCTGGATTACGCGGCCTTGCTGAAGCGCGCGGCGGAAGATTTGACCGAGGATCTTTGTATTGTCATGCGCGTCTATTTCGAGAAGCCGCGCACTACCGTAGGATGGAAAGGGTTGATCAACGATCCGGACCTTAATAACAGTTTCCAGATCAACAAGGGTCTGCATCTGGCGCGCAAGCTGCTGTCAGACCTTGCGGAATTAGGCCTGCCGACCGGCACAGAATATCTTGACCTGATAAGCCCTCAGTATGTTGCCGATCTGGTGTCCTGGGGTGCTATCGGCGCACGCACTACAGAGAGCCAGACCCATCGCGAACTGACATCCGGACTGTCTTGCCCGGTGGGGTTCAAGAACGCTACCGATGGTGATATCCAGGTGGCTATTGATGCCATTAAATCCGCTTCGCAACCGCATCACTTTTTGTCGGTCACAAAGCAGGGTCGCTCGGCCATATTTCAGACAACAGGCAACAAGGACTGTCATATCATCCTGCGCGGTGGCAAGCTACCTAACTACGATATGTCGTCGGTGGAAGGTGCACACGCTATGCTGACGAAGGCCGGATTGCCGTCGCGTATCATGATCGATGCCAGTCATGCCAACAGCCGTAAGATCCCGGCACGGCAGTTGGACGTTGCTACGGATATCGCGACTCAGGTAGCGCGCGGCAATCGCAGCATCATCGGCCTGATGCTGGAGAGCAACCTGGTGGAAGGGCGTCAGGATGTCGTCCCGGGCGAGCCCCTCACCTATGGGCAGAGTATCACCGACGCCTGTGTGAGTTGGAGCGATACAGTGCCGACGTTGAACAAACTGGCCGCTGCGGTGCGCGCTCGAAGGGCCAGCTGATGGGGCGTTGCCTGACAAGTACCTGTGCCACGATGTGTATACCAATCTGAACCGAAACTGATGTTCTGGCCCAGTCGCTGGAGCGCCGCACGCAACAGGGATACTGTGGGCCGCAACGGACAGTGACTCATCGATAATAGAGCGCGAGGTAGTGAGGTATGCATCTGGGTTTTAGTTCAATGAATACGGCGGATGATCCCGCCCCGCAGGTTCTGGCAAAGACGCTGGAAGAGGCTGGTTTCGAGTCACTGTGGTATGGCGAGCACAGCCATATTCCGGTCTCCAGACGTACGCCATATCCCCCAGGTGGCGATCTGCCAGAGCCCTACAAGAAAATGATGGATCCGTATGTGTCGCTGATGGCGGCGGCAGCGGCTACGTCTACACTGAAACTTGGCACTGGCATTGCTCTGCTGATGGAGCGGGAACTGCTGTCACAGACCAAGACCATTGCGACGCTCGACAGGCTTTCCAATGGGCGCTTGATTATCGGTTGTGGCGTGGGCTGGAACCAGGAAGAGTTTGAGAACGCGACGAACCTGCCGTTCAAGCGCCGCTATCTGGGCTTGAAGGAAACCGTGCTGGCGCAGCGCGCGCTGCTCACCGATCCCGAGCCGGAATTTCACGGTGAGCTGATTAACTTTGACCCGGTGTGGTTTGAGCCCAAGGCTATTCGTCCGGGCGGGCCGCCGGTGTCCCTGGGTGCTATGGGCCCACTGGGAATCAAGCACGCGGCCGTCTGGGCGGATGGTTGGATGCCGGTAGACGTGGCGATGCAGGATGTCGCGCAGGACATAAAAAACTTCAAACAAATGGTGCAGGATAATGGCCGCGACCCCAGTAGCGTTGAAATTACGCTAGTGGTAATGGCGCCCGTAACCGCTGATCTTTTGAAAGGCTATCGTGATATGGGCGTTGATCGCTGCAACATCGGCGTCGGTATGGAGAACTGGGACAAGCCGGACATTGTGATGCCGATGATCGAGCAGTTTTCGAAGATAATTCCAGAACTGTAACCAATCGCGGTAGGATCTTTCTAATGCTCGTTTCTATTCAGCGGCGATTTTGACGCGTAAGTGGATGTCACTAAAGACTAAAACAAAAAAAGCCATTGCGCCAAGCAAAGAAAGCGCAGGGAAAACACGGTTCGGGAAGTAAGTGTATGGCGCTAGCGCACGCAATCATGACTGCTTTGATCGACAGCGACCTGTCCGGCTATGAATTGGCCAAAGATTTTGAATCCTCGATGGGCTTTTTTTGGCACGCATCGCATCAGCAGATTTATCAGGATCTGCACAAGCTCGCGGAAAAAGGCTGGCTCAACAAACGTGAGGTGCAACAGCGCGGCAAGCCTAATAAAATTGTTTACGGCTTAACCAAAGCGGGGCGCGAGGCGTTGGCCGAGTGGGTGTACGGTGCAACCAAAACCCAGGCAGCCAAAGATGAACTGGTGATCAAGCTTTATAACCTCAGCCCCGATAATGCGGCCCATTTGTCGGCTGAAATTTCAGAGCGCCGCGAAGATATGATGCGGCTGCTGTACGTTTACGAGAAAATCCGCCTGCGACACTATAACGATCCGGTCTCTCTGCCGACGCGCAGCAAAGGAGCTTATCTGGCGCTGATCCGCGGCCTTGGTCAGGGCCAGCAGTTCCTGGCATGGTGTGACGAAGCGCTGGAACTGCTTTCGGGTATTGATCCGGCCGGTCACTGAACCTTGGTCTGGGTACTTTCGAGATGCGCGGCTGCTTCGTCGCCCCAGATCTGCTCCAAGCGCTGGTCGCGGCCACAATTCCAGCGATAAGCCTTATAGCGGACGGGGTTCTTCAGGTAGTAATCCTGGTGGTACGCCTCCACCGGCCAGAAAGTGCTCGCGTCGCGAATCTCCGTGTACACAGTTTCGTTGTTGAAGCGTGAAACAACCTCCACTTTAGAGTGTTCCGCCAGCGCAGCTTCCTCTGCATTGCCGGGGAATATCCCAGAACGGTAGCTCGCGCCCTTATCGCAAAACTGGCCTTTATTGTCGAAAGGGTCGATGTTGCGCCAGAACAGATCCAGTAATTGTGGGTAGCTGATCACCTTCGGGTCATAGGTGACTTCGACGGCCTCAAAATGGCCCTTGTGGTTGCCGGAGTAAGTAGGGTTCTTCAGCGCGCCACCCGTAAATCCGGAAACAACCCCTGTAACGCCCGGTTGCTCCTGATAGGCAGACTCCATGCACCAGAAGCAGCCACCGGCAAAGAGGGCTGTCGCGGAGTCCGCCCATGCCGTTAGGGGCCATGTCGTCAGGGGGTAGGCGAGCAGGGCGGCCAGGAGAAGCATTGGGCGTCGCATGTATCGAGATCCATAAGTGTCCAGTGAGTTTGCATAGACATTGACTAACGCGTTTAGTTCAGCCTGCGTCTGACAAGCTTCCCGTTCCGACACCCTCAACGACGCAACAAAAATAGCGTAAACAGCTCATTTTTTTGTCAATGGCGGTGGATTTCAATTATCTGCAGAAATCCCCACATTTTTGTCGCATCTATCAGGGCGGTTGGTCTAGGCTGAGATATAGCTCAGTTGAATGGTGGTTAGAACATGAAGATCATTATAGTTATATTGCTTCTGCTTATGCCGCAGTGGGCGGCGGCCCGGGTCTACATGTGTGTGGATCATGTTACCGGTGCAACCAGCTTTACCGATAAAGCCTGTGAGGCGGCCAGCGCGCGCGAAGAGGTGCGCGTAGAGCCCGCCAATCTGGACTCGGGTGAACATCATGCAGTGCCGTCAAAACGCAAGACTTGGCGCAGCGAAGCAGAAACGCGCAAGACCGGCGCGGATTACAGCGCTGACCGTCGCAGCGTATACGAGAGCCAGACTGCAGTCAGTGCACGGTAGCCAGACTCCACCCCACCAACGTCTGGCGACCATGATCGAGTAGTCCCCGCGACTGCTCGTGCGAAGACATTTACACCGCTGCGCTCGGGGGCTTCTCGCGCGCAAACAAAATGGTCAGCAGGCCGCCTAATATCACGAGCACACTGCCCAGCACCGACCACTGGTCCGGTATCTGATCCCAGAACAACCAACCCCAGAATCCAGCCAGCACCACCGCAAAATAGTTGATGGGTGCGATCGCCGCGGTTGGCGCCATACCATAGGCCCGCGTATACAATTCTAATGTCCCGTAAATGGCCAGGCCAATGTAGAGCATCGCCAACCAGTCCAGCGCGGCGAGGCCGTTAAAGTCGCGCACACTAAAGGGCGCCACGCAGGCCAGCGACAGCACGCAGTAATAGAACAAAATTCGCACGGTCGGTTCGGTGGCAGCGAGTTTGCGCGTCGCAACCATCGAGATTGCCAGCCCCAGCGCTGACAGAAAACCGCCAGCATGCCACCAACTCAGGCCCGTCGGCGTGGGACGCAGGATAATCGCAATACCTGCAAATCCGATAAGCAGCGGCAGCCAGGCGGCGCGTGCAATGGTTTCGCGACCCCATAACCACACGACGAGCGGCACGGTTAACGGAGCGCTCTGCCGCAACATCATGGCATCCATCATTGGAATATGTTGCAGCGCGCTGTAAAAAAGATAAAAGCTCACCACGCCGACAAAGCCGCGCATCAGGTGCAGGCCCGGCCTCCGGGTGTGAAGTGTGCGCAAGCCGGGCCTCAGGATTCGTGGCAGACACAACAGGGTGCAGACGAGGTACTGCATGGTGATGATCGCTTCGATGGTGACATTGGCCGAAACGTATTTAGTGGCGACCGCTGCGGTGCTGCCCAGCATCACCATTATCACGGACAGATAGAGCGCGTGGCGAACGGGATGCCGTTGGGCTGTCATTAGGCGGTGCTCGCAAAAAGATGGAGTGTAAGTGAGGGTATAGCTGGGTGGAACAGGCGATTTTCACCGCGGCGCCTTACCGCAAATTCCACCATGACTTTACCCGCTTTAGTAGTTTACCTTGTGGCAGGGATAGCGGTTGATTGTATGACATCGCCGCCAGATTTTTTCAGCGTTGGCATGAAACGGTATGATAACGATTTGATTTGACACTTGAGAGTATGAGGCCGGAACCATGCGAAGAATAGATTTAGCGGATGCCGCTTTCCTGATGGCTGAGAAGCGTGAGACACCGATGCACGTTGGTGGCGTGACCTTGTACACGTTGCCGAAGGGGGTCAGCACACAAGAGTTCGTAGGCAATCTGGTGATGGAGGACCTGACCGCTGACGATTTCCGTGAGCCGTTCGGAGAGTTTGTCGCCACCGGGCGAGCGGGTCCGCTGGGGCCGCTGTACTGGGAGAAAGACAAGAACATTGATATTGACTATCATGTTCGGCATTCAGCACTGCCCAGTCCGGGCCGGTATCGCGAACTGTTCGCGCTGGTATCGCGACTGCACAGCACGCTGCTGGATCGTAACCGTCCTCTCTGGGAAATTCATCTGATTGAGGGCCTGCGAAATCACCAGCTCGCTGTCTATATGAAAATGCATCACGCCGCAATAGACGGTGTGGCGTCGATGCAGTTGACACAAAGCGTTTCATCGACCGACCCGGATTTTCGGATGTATGACCTGCCGATGTCGAAAAATGCCTATGAGCGTCATCTTGCTGCCGTTGGCGCAGCAAAAGCGCGGCGTGTGGTGCCCCAGGAACTGGAGTTGCGTGCGGTCGCCGATGCCCTGAAGCAACAGTGGGACAGCTCCTTCCATGTGTTGGGTGCGTTGCGTCGCTTTGGCGGAGCATTTTTTGGGCGCAGTGGAAATCTTGCCGTGCCTTGGCATAACGTGCCGCGCACATCGATCAACACCCGGGTGGGCGGGGCTCGGCGCTTCGTCGCCCAATCGTGGAATTTTGATCGTATTCAGGCCGTTTGTAAGGCTATCGATGGCACCGTCAATGACGTGGTTCTGGCGATGTGCTCGGGTGCCCTGCGGCGCTATCTGATGGGGCATCACGACCTGCCGAAGCACTCGCTAAAAGCAATGGCACCAGTGTCGTTGCGTGAGGAAGGTGATTACAGTGCTGGCAATGCGGTAGGGTTTATTACGGCTGACCTTGCGACCAATATCGTCGATCCGGAAAAACGCCTGAGGGCCATTCAGCTGTCCATGCGCGCCGGCAAAGACCTGCTGAAAGGATTAAGCCCGCGCGAAGCCATGATATTTATGCAGCTGACACAAGTCCCGGCGCTGCTGACCACCGCACTGGGTCTCGCGGCTCAGTTTCCCGCGTTTAGCACCGTGATCTCCAATGTCCCCGGACCGCGGCAGGAGCTCTACTGGAATGGCGCGCGTATGGATGGTATTTATCCCGCATCGATCGTGTTCGATGGGTTTGCCATGAACATCACGCTGGTGAGCTATGCCAAAAGTCTGGACTTTGGAATTGTCGCCTGCCGCCGATCCCTGCCGGAAGTGCAGCGTATGATCGATTATCTTGAGGAGGCGCTTGTCGAGTTGGAAGACGTTGTAGGACTGCGGGCCCGCCGCCCGCAAAAAGTGGCCAAGGGCAAGTCTGGGTTCACCGCCAAAGCCACTGTAAAAGAGGATGCTAAGAAAGCTTCGAAAAAGGCAGCGAAAAGAATAGTGCCAAAGCGTGCAGTACCCATGAAAGCGACAACTAGCAGCAGTGCGTCTGCGTTACAAAAAACGAAACCGAAAATAGCAACAAAAGTGACGCCCAGGCTTAAGCGCAAATTACAGCCCAAGGTCCAGCCCAAGGTCCAGCCCTATGGCATTCCATTGGTCGCCGCCCTCGGAGCTTGAGGAACGGCGATTCATCCACGAGTGGGCTCTCGGTCCGGGTGGCGTCGTTAAAACTGGAACCCACCTTTCTGTGCTTTAATGCCCGTCAGAAATGACCTGCGAGCAGGATAACGCGTCAATGTACAAAATCTGGCTACTCAAGCTTATTCTGCCCATGCGCTATGGTAGGACGCTGACCGGGCTTCTGTTGCTCTCGCTGCTGTCAGTCCTGTTTTTTTTGAGTGCCGAGGAGGCCGATGCGCACCGGACGCCGGCACTGTTTTTTAGCCTGATTATCGCTTATATCATTCCGGTGTTCAGTTTCATCACGACCAGAGCACAGGAGGCATTGAATGCGATGCGGCCTATTCTTGTTTTGGATGAAGTCGCCTTTGAAGACGCCCGCACGCGGCTCGACTCGGCCAGACTCTACCTGATTCTTGGCTGCCTGTTTGGCGGCATCTTGGGGGCCTGCGCCCACCTCAGTTTTATTCGCGGTTCATTCAGCGGTGCAGTTGCCAATATGGTTTCTGATATCTCTGGCCTGTTGACCGGCTTGGGCACAGTGACGGTCTGGGTTGTAATGACCACTGTGATTTCCATGCTGATGCAGCAGGCAATTCTCTTCAGTCGGCTCGGTGGCGGATACGCTCATGTGTCCCTTCTGGATATTGGTAAGCTCCGGCCTTTTGCCCGTGTCTCGATCAGTTCGAGCCTCGCGGTGATTGGCGCACTGGCGCTGTTCCCTCTGATAAACCTCCAGGGCGGACTTAATTTGGCGGAGAGCCTGCCCGGAGTATTTGCTATTTTGGGGCCGCTGGTGATCATGTTTATTATACCGGTGTGGCCGCTGCACCGGCGGCTTGTGAGGCTCAAAGCGCAAGAATTGGCGCGCTTGCAGGCGCGCATTGCGTTGTCGCAGGACGCCGCTGGTGAGTACCCCAGTGAATCTGCAGACATCGACAGATTATTGCCGTTGCTGCAGTACCGGCGCGAGATTGCACAGCTGTCCACATGGCCATTCGATCTGGGAAATATCACCACCTTTGCGTTCTACCTGGTCATCCCGCCACTGACTTGGGCGGGCGCCGCGCTGATAGAAAATCTGGTGAATTTCCTGCTGTAGCCGTCCTGTTGATTTGGTGAGAATTGTTGCTGCTACGTTCGCGTAGGGATCACTTTTCCGCGATAACCTGTAGCCGCTTGATGTCGTCATAAGTTGCCGGGACCAGGCGAGAGTTAATCACGTTTGCCGACAAATCTCCGCCCAAATCGGTGTGCATAATGTAGGTCAGTTCGACCTGCTCGTCGGATAGGGCTTGAATTTTGTAGCGCCCATTGACGCTCGCGCGCACATAGTCCTTCTCGGGGTGTTCAGAGGACGCAGATTTCAGTTGTACCGTCACATTCATGGCGGCAACGTCTATACGTGCGAAGGAGTGGATCACCATGTCGCGATCTGTAGCCGGCCAGGGCATATCCAGCACAAGATACACCAGTTGCTCGGTGTCCGAGAACGTGCTCAGAATTTCAGAAGACTTGCACATGGCGCGCCATTCCTCGCACCTCTCGCCGTTGCCCATTGTAATAGCCACTTTGGAGATCGGCGCGTTGATCAGAGCAGTCGCTTTCACCTCCAGAAACGGCGAGCCGTCTACCGGCCGGGTGTAAAGTTGTATACGGTCTTCGTCCTGCGCCAGCACCCAATCCACATCGGCGGCATTGCTGGCAGCGGGTATCAGCAGCAATAGACTCAACAGTCCCCATTGGAGCCCAGTGACGATCGTTGAGCACTTATTTATTATTTGCGACATAGTGTTTCCTCTGGTTTACATTAGTGTGTCTGCACGGTGCTCACCCCAGCTTAAGATAGGCGATTTCGCCAAAGTTGGAAGAGGGGTCCAGCTGGATCACTTTCTCAAAGTACACTCTGGTTTTTGCGCTGTCCCCGGCGGCTTCGTGCAGTTGCCCAAGATAGAAGCTGGCATACACCTGATAAACCAGTCGTGTGCTCTCAATGGGTAGCCCGACAGTGTCACTGGAACTGACTTCCAGTCGTGCAAACATATTCTCAAGCTCGCGGATCGCTTGTGGGCCCGCGTCTATCGCATCGGGAAATATTGTGTTTGCTCTGGCCTGCAGCAGGCAGGCCTCGAGGCGGTCAAACTCATCCGTGGAAGGCGTCGACGTGGGATCCCCAAACAGGTCTGCCGCCTGTTTCAGCAGGTCGGTAGTATCCGATACGCCGCCTAGCTTGGCCGCTTGCATCAGGAGGGTGAGCAGCCGTGCTTCTAACGCCAGCGTGTGGCGGCTGTCTGCCGCTTCCAGCAGTCTGGCATAGGGCAGGGCCTGATCCAGTTGCTTATCCATGGCATAGGCCAGGCCCTTACAGGCAATCGCAATATCGTCATCGCGCCGCAGTGCCAGCGCGGCATCGGCGAATGTCAGAGCGGCGGGAAAATCCGCCAACAGCAGGCAGGCACGACAAGCGCTATGCAGAACAGCCGGGTCTCTGGGATGCGCCTTAACCGAATCGTTCAGGCTCGCCAGTTCCTCATCCACGCGAAAGCGTTTACGGAATACGTTGCTGGGAATATAAATGGCGTCATGCACCGTCAGCAGCGCCTTCTCCGAGTTCTCTATAATGCGTTGGAACATGTGTCTTGCCTGGCGCGTTTTTTCACTGATCATCCAGCGGTTGATAATGCGGTCAGTGCCGGTAACGGTTGCCACCACATCGTCAAAATCCAGCTTGGGCCGCGGGATCGCAATCAGCGCTTTTACCTCCAGATCCGCGAGTGCATGCAGCTTCTCGCGCGCAGCCTGAAAAAAATTGATCGGTACTCCGTCACTGCGCGCCGCCCACAGTAAACCGGCGATCTCAGTCTGGCTTTCATCCAGTGGCGCTGTGGTGTCGAGCAAGCCATGCTCTGCCAACTCATCGATAAAAGCGGGCGGAACGCTAAGACTGACGCTGCTCTTTATTTCCGCTTCGAAGGGAATGATGAAATCGCGCCGCCCGGCATGATATTTGTCAGACAGCAGTTCGATTTCTATCGTGGTAGGGTCGTAGTCTGCCGCGCGGAAGGCGGTTGCAATGTCTGGCAGTGACATAGTGGTTTGTTGCTGAACACGCAAGATCAGCCGGATCAGCAGCAAATAGTTGTCGGTATAAAGGGAGAGATTAGGTCGGGGCTTGCGCGGCTGCGGGAGCAACCCGGCGCGCAGGTAGTACTTAATCATATCGCGCGACACGCCGGAGGTCTCCACCAGCTCGGACATGCGGTATTCTCGCTGCTCGGTGCGTCGCGCTTTCTTCGGGTGCCTGGCCATAGTTTTATTCTTGAGTGTGTGGGGGGAGGCGCTGTCGCGGCCAAACGGCCTGATGCGGTGTTAGCCCCCAGCAGTGATGACATATTATAGATAATTTATTGACACGCTCAACAGATAATACTATTATCTGTGAAAGTCAGGGCGAAAGCCGTCCTTAATTTGCCGGAGACCTTACCCATGGGCGTAGCAGAGCAGTTCAACCAGTCCAACACCCCGATTACCATCGAGGTCAGGAAATTTGACCCCACGGCCACCGAAGAGGCGCGCAAATACTTCTTCGACAACGATCCGTTCAAAACGCATTTCATGAATGCGCTCTCAATCTTGTTCCCGGAAGGCGAGCGCTTTTTCATACGTTCGGTGTTGGCGTATCGAGACCAGATCGACGACCCAAAGTTGCTGCGGGAGATCAAGGAGTTTTGTGCACAGGAAGCGCAGCACACGCTCGTGCATGAGGCCATGAATAATCTCGCCGCTCGTCACGGGGCTCCGGTAGCCAAGTTGGAAGGTTTGGTGCGCCGCGATCTGCGCGCGTTCAGCAAGCGTGGTCAGAAGCATGCATGGGTCCGCAGGGCAGCGCTTGCCCAGACAGTCTGTATGGAACACTTTACGGCGATTCTGGCCTATCAGATGCTCACCGATGGCGAAGCCACGCAGCAGGGCCTGGACCCCAATGTACAAGCCTTGTTCAAGTGGCACGCGTTGGAAGAAACAGAACACAAGGGTGTTGCCTTTGACGTTTATCAAGCGACCGGTGGCGGTCCATTGGCCCTGCGTTTTTCAATGTTGCTCTCCACCTTCTTTTTTCTGCTGGGCCTGTTCGTAAACCTGACGGTGCTGCTATACAAGGACGGCAGCCTGTGGAAATGGTCTACGTGGAAGACGGGGTTCAAGTTTCTGTTAGGCCCCAGGCACGGTTTTCTGACCAGGCCCTTTTTTGACTGGCTGGCATTTTTCAAGCCAGGTTTTCATCCGTGGAAGCAGCACAAGGACCTGGATACCCGCAGCTATGCCGAGCAACTGGGGGCCCATGTAGCCTGATCCTTACTGGGGCACGCGTAAGCGTGCCCCAACAGCCTCACGCCGACTATCTGTGGACTATCTGTGGACTATCTTTACTCCCGCCAAATCAACCCATCCACCGCCATCCCATCATCCATATTGTCGTCATGCCACAACGGCACCAATGTCCTCGGCCCAATTTCAATCTGTTCACGCCGGTTAGCCGTGGTCAGCGTAAGTACGTTTCCGCGGAAACGTATCCGCCCGATGCTCGCTCCGACTCTGCGCCGTCGCCGTCTTCTTGTAGTGTGTTCATATCGGTGTGCACATGAAGCGTGCAACGGTCGCCGCCTTTGACGGTGACTCTATCACCGCCAGGTTCGGTGAATAGTTCTGCGGTAAGCTCCCCGGTAGGTCCTCCGCAAAGGTAACCATCGACTATCCGTTCCAGCGCGTCACTGCGTTTCACCTTGCGGTAGTTGCGCACCAGACGTTCGAGACGGGATGCGGTGCCGTGCCGTGCCGTGCCGTGCCGTGCCGTGCCGTGCCGTGGTCCGCGATCATCACCTGGTAGTCTTCGTTCTGTGGCGTGCAAAATCGCCGCGCCTGCCGCTTTTTTGACCGGTTTTTGAAAGCACCCTATTACCCATCATTCGTTCACACGAGTGATCATGTGGTATAACACGGCTTTCGCGCGCTTATTGCCCGCCTTCATGACAGCATCGATAGCTAGCACACCATGGACAGCCTGATCATCCTTGCCGCATTTGCCTGTGGATTTGCCGCGCGGCAAATTGGCCAACCGCCGTTGGTTGGCTATTTAGTCGCCGGGTTCGTGCTGGGCATGGCCGGGTTCGAGTCGTCGGCTGTCATTGAGTCCATTGCCAATATTGGCATTTCCCTGATGTTGTTTATCATCGGCCTGAAAGTAGATATAGCGAGCCTTTTGCGGCCGGAGATCTATCGTTCAACGCTGGAGCATGGAACCACCTTCGGCCTGGTGACGTTTGGATTTTTGCTCATACTGGGGGTTTTGGGCTTGCCGCTGGTGACCGATATCAGTACGCAGCATGCAGCGCTGGTGGCATTCGCCCTGAGCTTTAGTTCAACGGTTTGCGCGGTTGGCATTCTAGAGGATCGCGGTGAGTTTCGCGCGCGGCACGGCCAGATCGCGGTAGGTATTCTCATCGTGCAGGATATTATTGCCGTGTTGTTCCTCACTGTATCCATGGGAAAAATACCCACCGCTTGGGCGTTGTTGCTGCCGCTGTTATTTTTTGCACGGCCGTTGTTCAGCTACGTGCTGCGTGCCAGCGGTCACGACGAGGTGCTGATACTGGCGGGGATCATTATCACCTTCGCGGGCAGTTCGCTGTTCGAACTGGTGGGCATGAAGCCCGATCTGGGTGCGCTGGTCATGGGTATGTTGCTCAGCGGTGACCGCAAGGTGGGCGAGTTAGCCAAGTCGATGATCAGTTTTAAGGATATCTTCCTGATCGGCTTTTTCCTCAATATAGGGCTCTCGGTGCAACCCTCATTCCAGATGCTGGGTATTGCTCTGGTGCTGTGTCTGCTGCTGCCGCTGAAGGGCGCGGCGTTTTTCCTCCTGTTCGCGCGCTATCGTCTTCGTGCTCGCACAGCGCTGCTGGCGTCGCTGGCACTGATGCAGTTTAGCGAGTTTGGTCTCATTGTGGCAGCGGTTAGCGTCAAGGAGGGTTGGCTATCGGACGAATGGATGGCGATACTGGCACTGACAGTATCAATTTCTTTTGTGATCTCAACGCTGCTGAATGCGCGGTCACACAATTTGTATAGCCGGTTCAAGACGACACTCAAGCGCTTCGAGAATACTGTCTCTTCCGAGGACAATCCCGAATCGCCAGCGCGAAATGTTGATGTCTTGATTGTCGGTATGGGCCGTGTCGGATCGGGGGCCTACGATACGATTGAATCGCAGTACAATCTTCGGGTGTGTGGCGTCGATACCGACAAAGTGAAGATGAGCGCCCATAGCGCAGCGGGACGTCGGGTAATCTATGGCGATGCAGAAGATGCTGATTTCTGGGAAGGTTTGAGTGCCACTGATTACAAGCTGGTGATGTTCACTATGCCGTCATTATCGGAAATGGTGGATGCGGTAGAGCAGTTACGCAATTCAGGCTACAAAGGAAAAGTGGCCGCAGTCGCTAAATACGAGGACGAGCGCGTGCGCATGAAGGCAGCGGGAGCCGACGTGGTGTTCAACTACTACGCAGAGGCGGGAGCGGGTTTTGCCGAGCACGCCTTATCTAATATGCTCGATATCCTTCCAGACAAGCCTGCCAGCTTAGCGGGATAAGTGCTGTACAGCGCATCCGCCATTGCCCTTTTCGCCAGAGTTCAGCCTGGCAGAGTCGATTGATGTCATAGATTGCGGTGCAGAGTCTGTTTTGGGCGTCACGGCTACATAGCATTGCCTGCACCGCTTGGGCATAATGCCTGCAGATCAAAATGCAGAGGCCACTGGCTCGCGATTGCATGTATTATCAATACTTTGGATTAATCGAAGCGCCATTTTCGATTGCGGTCAATCCGCGCTATCTCTTTATGAGTGCGCGTCACCGCGATGCCCTCGCGCATCTGCTCTATGGCGTAGGGACAGGGGGCGGGTTTATCCTGCTCACCGGCGAGGTTGGTACAGGTAAGACCACGATCAACCGTTGCCTGCTGGAGCAGCTGCCAACCGACACCGATGTGGCTATTATTCTCAATCCGGCGCTTAACGCGATGGAGCTGTTGGCCAGCGTCTGTGACGAGCTGGGTATCGAGTACAATCAAGACCGACACACCCTCAAGACACTGACAGACAGGCTGCACGGCTTTTTGCTCGACAACCATGCGCGGGGTCGCAAGACCGTGCTGCTGATTGACGAGGCACAGCATCTGGATTTTGATGTGCTGGAGCAGATCAGGCTGCTCACGAACCTTGAAACCAATAGCGAAAAACTGTTACAGATTGTCCTAGTAGGCCAGCCTGAGCTCGGGCAGATGCTGGCGCGACCGGAGCTGCGGCAGCTCAACCAGCGGATTACAGCTCGCTATAACCTTGAGCCTCTCAACCTTGATGAAACGAGTGCCTATATCCACCACCGTTTGCAGGTGGCGGGCATGAGTCCGGAGCGCGACATTTTCTCGCCCTCGGTGGTGCGCGGTATTTACAAGGCAACACGTGGCATTCCGCGCGTCATCAATGTGTTGTGTGACCGCATGCTCCTGGGCGCTTACGGTCGCAATACCTCGAGGGTCGATCATGACATGTTGAAGCTGGCGCTGCGCGAGGTGTTGGGCGAGCCGCCCGCGGCGGACAAGACAACATGGCGCTGGCTGGCCGTGGCGACAGTGGTGTTGTTGTTGGTCTGGGGCGGTGGCTGGTTGCTGGGGAAATACACAGGCACTCAGGCTACGGTTGAAACGGTCGAGGGCATGCAAGCGATTCCTCCGGTGGCACAGGAGTCCGCTGTGGTAGAGGACGTCGGCGAGCCGCCGCCGGATTCTGCAACATTGGCTGTTCCGGCCGCACCGATGCAGGTTGCGGTGCAGACGCCACTTGTTTCTGCAGCCGCCGCAGAAGCGCTGTCGACAGCGGAGGGAATCAACATGGCCGATGTCATGCTGCCGCCCCCAGAGGCTATCGCCATGCTGTGGAGTCTCCATTCGGATCAGCCACCACCCGCATTCCCCTGCTCGCCCGGCACGCAGTTCGGTTTGGGCTGTCTGGAAGGCGAGGTCTGGACCTGGGACGAGCTGGCTGCATTTGACCGACCGCTGGCGCTGGAAACTATCACCCCTGATCGGTTCTCTGCTGAGGTGCTACTGCTGGGAATTACCGGTTCTATGGCATGGGTAGCAACGCAAGACGGTGTTGCACAAATCAGTCTCGCCGAGTTGGCACCATACTGGACGGGGCAATATCGATTTCTGTGGCGTCCGCCAACGGGATTTGATGGCCCGCTGGTAGTCGGTGATGACAGCGATGTGGTTGCTGCGGTGGCACTGTTGTTCGCGCAATTGGATAAGCAGCCCCAGCCGCTGACGGGGCGTCGGTTCAGTCGCGCCCTTGAGCAGCGAGTGCGCCTGTTTCAGCGTGAGAACCAGTTGGCCGATGACGGTGTGGTTGGAGTGCAAACATTGCTGAAGTTGAATGAACAGGTGGGAGTAGATGTGACGGCAGAACAGGCTCGTGAACAGCTGCAGAGCTCTGCAGTAGCCAGGTCTGTGGAATGAGGCAGCATGGCTTACAACACCCTGTGAAAGGTGCAGATTCATGTCGCTGATCCTCGACGCACTCAATCGCTCTCGCGATGACGCGAATCCGGTGCCCGGATTGGCAACACATCACTTTGTCGAGTCGGTGAGTGCAGAGCGGCGGCAGTATTTGCTGTGGGTGGCACTGGCGATTGCGGTGGTCCTGATCGCCTGGCTCCTGCTGGAGAAGTATAGCCCCTCTCTATCGCCCTTGCCCTTGCCCTTGGAGGAGATTGTGGTGCCGGAGCTAGCAGCGGTCCCGGTACCGCCTCAGCAAACGGCTAGTGAGTCGTCCGCGGTGATGTCGACCCCCGAGTCGACGGAGCCTGCGTTAGCGGATGCCTCTTCGCTGGATGCTTTTTTCGTCGGTGAAGAGCAAGAATCGTCCGCAGAACAGGACAGTGCTGTCCCCGCGCCAACGTCCTCACCCCTGCAGAATGATGCCGTGGCCCAGCTCTACCAAAATCCTGAACTGCTCGACGAACCAGTGCGGGCAAAGCCCGCTGATCAACCTTTTGCGCCGAGCAGCAACGAACAAATGAACCCGGATGCTGCGGGCGCGCAAGCCGCTGGAGACAATATCGACATAAATAAAATTTTGCGCATGGCCCGCGAGGAATCAGAGAACACCGGCCTCCGCGACCATCCAGTGCCGTTTCTCATCGACCTGTCGCAACAGATTAAGGACAGCATCCCCACGGTGTATTATCTACGCCACGATTACTCCAGCGACACAGCGCGGTCTTCGGTGGTGTTGAACAGCAAAACACTGAACGTCGGCGGTACTCCCGCGTCGGGAATGAAGATCGAGGAAATCCTGCCTGATTCTGTGGTGTTGAATTACCAGGGCACGCAATTCCGGTTGCGCGCCCTCAATAGTTGGGTCAATCTTTAGATCTATTGATTACAGCCCCAGATAATCTCGCGTGATGGTAAAGATCTGCCCCTGCTGCAGAAACGGCGGAATGCGTTCAAGGCCTTCACTGTTGCTGTATAGAGGCACTGCCGCGCCGGTGTGTTCTTCCATCATAAAGTCATTAGTGGCGTAATTCACGCTCATGTTGCCACCCTCCAGCGTGATGATGCGCGCCAGTTTCCCCGGTGTGGCAATAGGGATGGGGTAGGCCGAGAATAGGCTCTCACCGGGCACCAACTGTGCAGCCTGTGAGTGATCTGCAGTTACCATGATCAATGTGTTCGGATGAGACTCAGCAAATACCAGCGCAGCGTCCAACGCCTCTTCAAGCTGTTCCAGTTCGCCAATTGAGCCACAGGGCTTGCGCTCGTGCGATTGCTTGTCGATGGATGCAGATTCAACCATCAGGAAAAAGCCCTTTTCGTTGTCATGGCTGAGGTGACTTAGCGCTGTTTCGGTCATCTGGCGCAGCGTGGGTATGTCACCGAAGGCGGGATTGGGGACGCAAGTCATCGGCGCGGGCAGCGTGACACTGCCCAGAAAGGGGTGTAGGTGGTTCAGCCAGCTGCGCTCGGGGCTTTCGGCTTTGCGACCTCCTTCTCCGGCCAATCGCACCGGCAGGGTGCTGGGAGCGAACAGGCCCAGCAGTTTTTGCCCCGGCGCGGTGGCGGTCAGTTGCTTGACATTGGTCACCACCGTAAAGCCATTGCGTCGCGCCAAATCCTCGCCGCTCACGGTGTCGCCTTCCGTAATAGTTGTGAAATGCTCACGCCCGCCACCGAGTATCACGTCTAGCGATGATGCGGCCAGTTGCTCGGCAATCGACCCTTTGCCGCCATTGGCTTTGAGGTCATCCTCGCAACCGCCCAGCGATATGCCCTTGAACGTGATATCGACCATTTTGTCTGCGTTTTCGCACAGGCGCATGCTGATGTGGGTGGCAAAGGCGGCAGGCGTGGCGTCGGTCACACTGGCGGTTGTGACAATCCCTGCGCGCAAGCCCGCCGCAGTGGCGAGCTCCGTGATGGTAGTGAGATCGCGGTCGTCACCGGCACTGGTGCTGATACGCCCGATACTGGTGATGATCCCTGTGGCCATGGCGCTCGACGTATTTGCCGAGTCTGCTACATACACCGGCCTGCCCTTTACGCTGTCTTCGACTGTCTGCACCTGAACCGCAGCGCGCAGCGGCATTTGGTCTAACAGCAGCTGGCCCGCAGCGCCTTTCAGGTAATTGCGCGCGATGGTTATTTGTTGCTCATCCATGCCGTCGCCGATGATCAGGATCACCTGTCGGGGCAGTTCGATCGGGGCTGTCTTTTGGGCCGGCGCTGCCGCAGCGACGGGCACTGAGGGGACATCCTGAGCAAACGCAGCGCAGGTCAAAAAAAGAACGAGAACGGTGAAATAGCGCGTCATAGAGATCGTCATGCCATAAATCCATCACTCCGGGGGGCTTGTAAGGTATTGATACCATGCTGCGTTCACTGATGCACCCCATAATGCATTGCGGGCTGCCAGGACTGCAGTTACCAACACTGACAGAGATGAGTCGGGTCCTGTGAGTCCAATTCCCTCTTTTGGTGCGCTAGGCTGTTAACCTTTGCAGCGCACTGTGGCAGGATGCGCATTCCGCTGCATCGTGCAGCGGTGGTCACTGCGCTGCGAGCCCTATAAGCCGATAACGAATACAGTAGCGCGGCCACGTAATCGTGAGGAAACAACATGAAGATGATGACTGCAATCATCAAGCCATTCAAGCTTGATGACGTTCGTGAGGCCCTGCAACAGATTGGTATCCTGGGTATGACTGTGGAGGAAGTAAAAGGCTATGGCCGTCAGAAAGGTCATACCGAGCTTTACCGTGGCGCGGAATATCTGGTGGAGTTTCAGCCCAAGGTGAAGATTCAGATTGGGGTGGCCGATGACCAACTCGATGCTGCTATCGAGGCTGTATGCAATGCCGCCAGCACTGGAAAAATCGGGGACGGCAAGATCTTTGTGACAGCGTTGGAGCAGAGCATTCGTATTCGCACCGGTGAAACCGGAGAGGAGGCACTCTGACAATGGTTTTGTTAAAAACGCTGCAGAAGAATGCATGGCCGTTCGCGGCATTGCTATTGGTTTCCGGCGGTGCCCGAGCCGACACACTCAACGGTGCTGATACGGCATGGGTACTCACCGCTACGGCGCTGGTATTGTTCATGACGATACCGGGGCTGTCGCTTTTTTATGCTGGGCTGGTGCGGGTCAAAAACGTACTGTCAGTGCTGATGCAGTGTTTCGCGCTGACCTGCCTGATGTCAGTTTTATGGTTTGTCGCAGGCTACACGATCGCTTTCGGCAGCGAAGGCGTCGAGCAAGGTCCGTTCATCGGCGATTTTGGTAATATTTTTTTCGCTTCAATATCTGTGGATTCCATGATGGGTACTATTCCCGCGAGTTTATTCGCCGTATTCCAGATGACGTTCGCCATTATCACGCCGGCCTTAATCGTTGGTGCCTTCGCTGAACGGATGCGTTTTTCTGCCATGCTCGTCTTCTGCTCTATCTGGCTTTTGGTGGTGTATTCACCCGTGTGTCATTGGGTGTGGGGCGGCGGCTGGCTGGGCGACATGGGGTTGCAGGATTTTGCCGGTGGTACGGTCGTGCATATTACTGCGGCCGTCGCGGCCCTGGTAGCCGCGCTGGTGATGGGCCCCCGCAGGGGGTTCGGTACTGTTCCCATGCCGCCGCACAATCTCACCATCACAGTGGCCGGTGCCGGTATGCTGTGGGTCGGCTGGTTTGGCTTTAATGCAGGTTCTGCCCTTGGAGCCAACAACACGGCTGCCATGGCCATGTTGGTGACGCATTTGTCCGCCGCCTGCGGAGCGCTGGCGTGGATGACCATGGAATGGGTGCGCCACGGCAAGCCATCGGTGCTGGGTATTGTGACGGGTATGGTGGCGGGTTTGGGCACCATCACACCGGCCTCCGGTTCGGTCGGTCCTGCGGCAGCAATTGTTATCGGTCTCAGCGCGGGGGTGGTCTGTTACTTTGCCACCAACCTGCTGAAAAACGCGCTAAAAGTTGACGACAGCCTCGACGTTTTCCCGGTGCACGGTGTGGGCGGGATATTGGGTACGCTGCTGGCCGGCATATTTTGCTCCACGCAACTTGGTATTTTCAGTGGCAATGGTTTTTCCGAGGGCATCAGCAGTATTGGCGGGCAGTTGTTCGTGCAGGCCACTGGCGTTGCAGCGACCTTTGCCTACACAGCGGTGATGACTTTTATCATCCTCAAGCTGGTGGATATGATGATCGGATTGCGAATCGGCGCCGACGAGGAAAATGAGGGTCTCGACCTCGCACTCCACGACGAGCGCGGTTACAACCTGTAGGTTTTGCCAAGGGGATGGAAGACTGTGAACTGGCAGCACCGATACGCGACGATCAACGGTATCCGCATGCACTATGTGGAGCAGGGCGAAGGGATGCCCGTGGTGCTGTGCCACGGTTTTCCGCATCTGTGGTTTAGCTGGCACCGGCAAATCACAGCGTTGGCTGCGGGCGGCTATCGGGTGATTGCGCCGGATATGCGCGGTATGGGGCAAACCGAGGCGCCGCCGGAGCCAGCCTCTTACGGCATCGAACACATCACCGGCGACTTGCTCGGTTTACTGGACCATATCGGTGTCGAGCGCGCTGTCTTTGCTGGACTCGACTTCGGTGCCTTTGCTATTTACGACCTGGCACTGCGTCATCCGGAGCGAGTTATCGCGCTGATTGGTCTCGAAAACCCTGCGGCACCGCACAACCCTGAGGAGTCGCCGCTAACCGAGTACCGGCGCATGGCGCAGGAGCACTTTCTCCATATCGAGTACTTTCGCGTGCCGCCGCGCGCGGATGAAGAACTGGCAGCCCAGCCGCGTCGCTTCCTGCACAAGGTCTTTCACACCTTGAGTGGCGCCGGGAACTACTTCGACGTGTTCAACTTTCCGCCGGGCACATCCTATATCGACGCTATGGCGGAGCCACCGCCATTGCCGTGGTCGTGGTTGTCCGATCTGGAGCTGGAATTCTTTGTCAGCGAATACAGTCGCAGTGGTTTCACTGGCGGCCTCAACTGGTACCGTTCGTTTGATTTGAAGTGGGCGCAGCGCAAGCCATTCGAAGGCGTGCGCAGCGCGGTACCTGCCTATTTTCTGGGCAGTGAGCACGACGTGGATCTTGAGGGGTTTCACGGCGACGATCCGATTGGCCTGATGCGGGCTATCTTCCCTGATTTGCGCGAGGTGCGCATGATTCCGGGGGCAGGGCATATGGTGCAATTGGAGGCCTCGGATGCGGTGAATGCAATCCTTATCGACTACTTACAGGATATTGCGCGGCGATGCGCCATCCACTAGCTGATTTTTAGTTTTAGCCCGGCTTTCCCAAGCATGGATTTCTCTGTTCCCAGTTCCCGTTCAGTGAGGGGGTGCGCTGCCAGCCAGCCGTCGGGAAATGCCAGTGTCAATGTGCGTTCTTCGGCCACTACCGAAAAATCTGGTAACTGCTCGAGCATTTCCACGTGCTTGAAACAGCTGGCCAGACGAATAATGGCCAGTAGATAGAGAATCCTTGGCAGCTCGTTTTCTGCCACGTCCAAAAAGAAATCGGCCCCCAATTTCCCACGGTGTCCGAGTGCCAGTAGTGCCAGCAACTCCTGCTCGTCTTGTGAGAAGCCGGGTAAATCGGCATGGCGCAGCACATAGGCTGAATGCCGGTTGAAATGCTTGTGGGCGATGGCGATGCCGATCTCATGCGTACAAGAAAGCCAGTGCAACATATCCCAGTCATAGTCACTCAACTGCCATCCGTCGCGCGTCGCATTGTAGAGTGTGCGCGCCCTGCGTTCTACAATGTCGGCGGTGTTGGCATCGACCGCATAGCGCTGCATAAGCGCGTTCACAGTGCGTTCGCGCACGTCTTCGTGGCTGAGTCGGCCCATCAGGTCGTAAATTACGCCCTCGCGCAAGGCGCCTCGTGAGGTGCGCATATGCTCTATTCCGAGCACATCAAACAGCGCGCTGGCGATGGCTATGCCGGGCAGGATGACGTTGCGCCGCGCCTCAGCCAAGCCGTCCAGCTCAATGTCCTCCAGCAACTTGAACTTGAGCAAGCGCTTCTCCAGTGCGGCCAGACCGCTGCGGGAGACGCCACCTTCCTCAAGTCCATTCTGAGTCAGTATTGTTTCGATGGCCTGCAGGGTGCCGGAAGAGCCTACGCATTCCTCCCAGCGTTTGGATTGGAAGCGCGGGCGAATAGGATGTATTTCGTCTCGCGCCTTCTCATAGGCCCTGCGGTAATTACCGCGACTGATCTTGCCATCGGGAAAGAAGGTTCTGCCGAAAGACACACAACCCATGGGCAGACTAGCCATAGCTTGCGGCTCGAAACGCTGACCGATAATGCATTCAGTGCTGCCGCCACCGATATCGATCACCAGACGTGACTGCGCGTCATCCGCCAGCGAGTGCGCAACACCGAGATACACGAGGCGGGCTTCTTCCAGCCCGTAAATCACGTCGACACGAGTGCCCAGAATGCGTCGGGCTGGCACTGTGAACGCGCTGCGGTTTTTCGCCAGTCGCAGGGCCTGAGTGCCTACGACCCGCACACGCTCCGGCCCGACACTGCCCAGTAGTTGGGCGAAGCGAGAGAGGCAGTCGAGACCGCGTTGAATGGCGTCCTCGCTGAGCAACTCATTTTCGAGGCCGGCGCCCAGCTGCACTTTCTCTGCCATTGCCTCCACCGGTCGCATCTCGCCATGCTCAATTTTTACGATGATGAGATGAAACGAGTTGCTGCCAAGGTCTATCGCGGCAAGCTGACTACCCTCCGCGAGAACGTCCTGTTTATTTGCATCCAAAGGTTGTTTGATCCGTCAGTGTTTTAAAGCTGGGGTATGGTAAGGGATTATCTTGCGCAGCGCACATTCCCTGGCCATTTTATCGTATCCAAAAGACGAGGCGGATCCATTATGTTGACGACGGTTGATACCATATCGGTGATGTCCAGGCGCGCTCCTGAATTTGCCACGGCAGTTCTGGATCATTGCAGCTCGCGGGTCTCTGCGACTCGGGCAGCGTCAGGCAGTCGTATTGACTCCAACGGCAACTGGGATTTTCCAGTACGCGGACGTAATAGACGGCACTGCGTTGTGGGTCAAATTCCGGATCCTGCCAAGTATTGCATAGCGAAGAGAAGCCTTTACCGGAGACTCTGCAGGTTTGAGGGTCGACACTCGCTTCGCCTTGCTGCGCCCCGGCGATATCAAATACTGCCTGATGCGTGCGGCCATCATCATCAATCCAGCCCTTGATAATCTGGATGCGCTGCAGAAGGTTAGCGTCGTCGCCCGGATCGCGGTTGGCTGAGGCCACAAATACGGGGCTGCGCTGCGTGCCTGTCGATATCGGGGGCAGGTCCGCACCCATGGGCACGCCATCGCGGTAGGCATCTGCCAGATAGTCGCTACTCTGGCACACATCTTTAGGAAGGTTCCAGCCGGCAAAAAACCGCGGTTCAATGCGCGGCCCGCTGGTGCCGAAGGTTTCACGCCGTTGCATTGCTTCGAAGAGCGCGCTGCGACTGTTTTCATGCGCATAAATACCGGCGATCCCGCCTGGGTTGTAGCGCACGGGCGAACCGGTGGCGATGTCACCGGGCACTTCGATTTTGCTTATCAGGCGGTCATTGAGGTTGCGGTCGTTACCATGAGAGCCCTGATAACCTTTCTCGGTGACAGCTGCGGGCGCGCCGATATGAGTGTCGGTAGAGGCAATGAGGCCAAATTTGAATGGGTTCACCCCGAGCTTTGCTTCCTCTGCTAGCCCCGCTGTGAGTGCGTACCGCACAAAGCTGTAACGCGAAACGCAGCCCTTGAGCATCATGCCGCCGCTGCCAAATTCCTCTTCACAATCCGTGATGATTTCGCTGACAGGTCGCAGTTTCTCGAAATCACAGAATTCATCGGTAGCACCCAAAACACTGGCAATCCCATTGCGACATTCGGAGTCGCCCTTGACTTGCATGACTTCAGCCAGTGGTTCCATGCGTGCGCGCAGCGCGGCTTGCTCCTGCTGCAATTGCGGTGAGATATCGCGGTTGGAATAGGGGAACCACATTCTGCCGCTGCTCCAGTTGCTGTTGTGCGGAATGGCCAGCACGTCGCACTGCTCGTTCCCGGCGACGCAGAGTGTATCGAGCCACTGCCACAAGAGTTCGGGAGTAGGGGCGTCTTTGGCACTGAGGGCGGCCTGCGGCACTGTGCTCGATTTGTAGATCACGTTGCGGTGCAGGTTGGATGCATCGTCAGCGAGCGTGTACTCGTAGGCGTGAAAAGTCGTGAACTCGCAGTGCGTGCTGGCATCGTGAAAGGCTTCTGTGCTGAGCTGGTTTTCACGCCACACTGCGATTGCTTTGTCGCTGCACAGAGAGCCATCCGCACCGCAGACTCGAGTGGAGCGGTCCTGTCCAAAGACAGCGAAGCTCGCCAGCCGCACCAGTGATTGCAACCTGTCGTCGACTGGCAGGCGCACATCACCGCGATACAGGCCGCATACGAGGCTGTCATAAGCGGGCGTACCAGTGATGTGGCACAGGCGCGTTTCTCCCAGCGATTCGGCGTGATCCGTCACTGCCACAAAATCAAGTGGCGTACTGATTTGCAGCACGGGCGGCTCATAACCTGGCGAGTCACCGCTTAAATGCAGGGGCATCGGCGTACCGCGCGCAAAGCGATAGGCATCATCGACGGTCGTCGTCACACCAAACGATGTGGCATCATACGACGCTGCGGTATGCACATGGAGGTCGCCGAACCAGGCATTGTTTTGCGGATACTGTTGGTCGCATTTAGTCGGCGTCGGCAGCACAGCATTCAGCGATCGCACTGGCACCTGCTGCCAACTGGCCAGTGCGGCGCTGTCATGCTCGACGCGCTGGAACTCGTACCGCAACCACAGTACCGCGCTGCCAACTATCACCAGCACTGTCAGTGCTGCGAACAATAAAAATTTGAAAAGTTTTCTCACTTTGTGCGCCGTTATTGTTAAAAGAAAGTGAACGCAGTCATCCTAACCGATGCTGGAACATGGTGATAGATCGGCGCATACACTAGTCCTTTCGTGCGCTCTTGATCCATCAGACGCTTGACCCTATAGAAAAGTCGAGAAATTTGCCTGATGAGTTGTGGCTAGAAAAAAGGTGACTTGCTAGAATAAAGGTGCAGATCCCGTTGCATTAGAGAGAACACATGAATAAATCGATGTTGATTGGAACAATTTTTGGCGCCGGTATTGCGACAGCCGCCGGCGGTTTCGCTGGCTACCAGATGCTGAGCGGGCCGGAATACGCAAAGGTTGTTGCGGTAACGCCTGTCACAGAGAGCATCAAGACGCCAAGAGAAGAATGCGTCGATAAAGTCGTGACCCGTCAGGAACCGATCAAAGATACGCACAAGATTGCCGGTACTGTACTTGGTGCTGTGGCCGGAGGGCTGCTTGGTAATGCCATTGGTGGTGGCGGAAAGAATACCGCTGCAAAAGTCGCGGGCGCCGCCGTCGGTGGTTATGCAGGTAATAAGACCCAGGGAAAAATGCAGGAGGGCGATACCTACCAGACCACTGAACGTGTCTGCAATACCGTTGTCGATGTCAGCGAGCGCACGGTGGCGTATGATGTCGACTATCGTATCGGTGAGGTCCCGGGCGAGGTGCGCATGGATCATGATCCGGGTGACACGATTCCGTTGCAGGACGGCAAGCTGGCCATCGCGCGAGGCCCGGTAAGTGCCGGTTCGGCGACTAACTAAAGCACTTACAGCAAATTTTTGGGGTCCAGTAACCGCGCCAGTTGCTCTGCAGGCAGGCCAGTCATTTCCAGCGCAACATCCAGTACCGGCCGACCTTCTTTATAGGCGCGCTTAGCGATTTCCGCCGCTTTGCTATAGCCTATCTCCCGATTCAGGGCGGTCACTAGTATAGGATTTCTTCCGAGATTCGCTGCGATGACATCGTCGTTAACGACAAAGTCTGCGATGCAGTTATCAGCCAGCGCCGCACAACTATTTGCCAGCAACGAAATACTTTGCAGCAAGTTATGGGCGATCACCGGCAGCATCACGTTCAGTTGAAAGTTGCCCGACTGGCCCGCGATGGTGATGGCGCTATCGTTACCGACAACTTGCGCTGATGCCATAGCCACAGCCTCAGGTATCACCGGGTTAACCTTGCCAGGCATGATGCTGCTGCCCGGTTGGAGGGCTTTAAGGCTGATTTCCCCGAGCCCCGACAATGGCCCGCTGTTCATCCAGCGCAGGTCGTTGCAGATTTTTAACAGTGCCACCGCCAGCGATTTGAGCTGCCCCGAGAGCGCAACGGCAACATCCTGGCTGGCCAGCGCAGCGAAAAAATTTTCCGCCGGTGCGAAGGTCAGGCCGCATGATTCGCTGATGTGGAAGCAGAATCGCTCGGCAAACTTCGGGTCCGAGTTGATACCGGTACCCACCGCTGTGCCGCCCTGCGCCAGCTGCCGTAACTGTGGGCGGCTGCTCTCGATGCGCTGCGCAGCTTGCAGCAGTTGCGTGCGCCACCCCGAGAGTTCCTGCGCCAGGCTGATAGGCATAGCGTCCATTAGGTGTGTTCGCCCTGTCTTGATACTGTCGCCCAGCGCTCGCTCGCGTTCAGCGATGGCATCGGCGAGTCGATGCAGGGACGGTAGCAGCGTGTTAGAGAGTGCCAGTTCCGCGCTGACATGGATAGCTGTGGGAATAACATCGTTACTGCTCTGGCTGCAATTGACATGGTCATTGGGATGCACCCGCTCACCCAGTTGCTCGCTGGCCAGCGTGGCGATCACCTCATTGGCATTCATATTGCTGCTGGTACCCGAACCCGTCTGAAAAATGTCGACCGGGAATTGTTCGCCATGCTGCCCCTGTGCCACCGACATGGCTGCGTCGGCTATGCTGTTGGCCATCGCTTCATCCAGCAGTCCCAAGTCGGCATTAGCGCGCGCAGCAGACGCTTTAATCAGGCCCAGCGCGCAAATGAACTCCGGCGGTAAGGGCATGCCGCTGATATGGAAGTTGTCAACAGCGCGTTGTGTTTGCGCGCCGTACAATGCCGCTGCGGGCACTTCCACCGTTCCCAGGCTGTCTGATTCCGTTCGCGTGGTAGGCATGTTGTGTCTCCTGTTCAGGCTTCGCTAGCAATGCGATTAAGCACAAAGGTCAGCACACCGCCCGCACGGTAGTACTGAACCTCCACCAGGGTGTCGAGCCTGGACTGTAACTGTATTTCGCGCTGTTCGCCGGAGGGGTAGTGAACGACAGCGCGCAATGTTTGCTGCGGCGTCAGTTCACCATCGAGATCGAGGATATCGAATGTTTCATCGCCCTGCAGTGCCAGTGTTTTGCGTGTGTCGCCCGGCATAAATTGCAGTGGTAGCACGCCCATGCCCACAAGGTTGGAGCGGTGAATGCGCTCGAAGCTCTCCACGATGACGGCTTTTACCCCCAGCAGTAGTGTGCCCTTGGCCGCCCAGTCGCGACTGGAGCCGGTGCCGTACTCGAGTCCGGCGACGACGACAGTGCTGATTCCCCGCGCCTGGTAGTCCATGGCGGCATCGTAGATAAACATGGGCTCGGTCTGGCCGTTGAGCCTCGTGTAGCCGCCCTCCAGTGCCGGTGTCATTTCGTTGCGGATGCGAATATTGCCAAAGGTGCCGCGCATCATCACCTGGTGATTACCGCGACGCGAGCCATAGGAATTAAAATCCGCCTCAGCAACGCCGTGCTCGCGCAAATAATCGGCGGCCGGACTGTCACCCGGAATCGAACCGGCGGGGGAAATGTGGTCTGTGGTGACAGAGTCTGCAAGCATGGCCAGCATCGGCGCGCCAATGATGTTGTGCTGATTGCCCTGGTATTGTGTCTCGAAAAAGGGCGGTAGTTGTATGTAAGTGGAGTCCGCAGAGAAGGCATAGGTAGCGCCCCCGCCTGTTGCAATAGACTGCCAGGTCTGGTCGCCATCGAACACGGCATTGTATTCCCTGTGGAACATATCCTTATTGACGGTCTGCACCACGTCTGCGATCTCTGCATCGCTGGGCCAGATGTCGCGCAAAAAAACCGGTTGACCCTGCTTGTCGTTGCCCAGCGGGTCAGTGCTGAGGTCAATGCGTGTAGTGCCTGCCAAAGCGTAGGCCACTACCAAGGGCGGTGATGCCAGCCAGTTGGCCTTCACCAAAGGATGGATGCGACCTTCAAAGTTACGGTTGCCCGACAGCACGGAGCAAGCCACTACATCGTTCTCGGAGATGGCGTGTTCTACAGCGTCGGGCAGTGGGCCGGAGTTGCCGATACAGGTGGTGCAACCATAGCCCACCAGGTTGAACCCTAAATCGTCGAGCGCAGACTGCAGGCCTGCTTTGGTCAGGTAGTCGGTCACTACTTTTGATCCGGGTGCGAGTGAAGACTTGACCCAGGGTTTGCGTTGCAGTCCGCGCGCCAGCGCTTTTTGTGCGACCAGCCCTGCGCCGATCATGACGGCCGGATTGGAGGTGTTGGTGCACGAAGTAATCGCTGCGATCACGACATCGCCGTGGTGCAGTGAATCCGGACTCCCGGCTATCGCAAAACCGGTATCTTGCTGTTCGGCTTTGCCGTCGAGTTCTATAAACTGATCGATCGCAGCGCGCAACTCGCGCACCGGGACACGGTCCTGAGGGCGCCTTGGTCCTGCCAAATTGGGTTCCACTGTGGACATATCAAGATGCAGTGTGGCGGAAAAGCTCGGCGTAATGTATTGCTCGTCACGCCACATACCCTGCGCCCTGCAGTAGGCTTCTACCAAGGCGACGGTATCGTCGTCTCTTCCGGTGAGCTGCAGGTAGCTGATGGTCTGAGCGTCGACCGGGAAGAAGCCGCAGGTGGCGCCATACTCGGGTGCCATGTTGGCGATGGTGGCGCGGTCTGACAGCGGCAGCTGATCCAGCCCACTGCCGTAGAACTCGACGAATTTCCCTACCACGCCATGCTTGCGCAGCATCTGCACCACTTGCAGTACCAGATCCGTGGCAGTGATGCCCTCGCGCATCTGTCCTGTGAGTTCAAAGCCGACCACATCCGGTATCAGCATGGAAATAGGTTGCCCGAGCATCGCTGCCTCAGCTTCGATACCGCCAACACCCCAGCCCAGAACGCCCAGACCGTTGATCATGGTGGTGTGGCTGTCGGTGCCGACAAGAGTATCGGGATAGGCCAGTGGCCCCTTTTCACCCGCCTGCTGCCATACGACCTTTGCCAGATACTCGAGGTTGACCTGATGGCAAATACCCGTGCCCGGCGGCACCACCCTGAAGTCATCAAACGCGCCCTGGCCCCATTTCAAGAATTGGTAGCGTTCGTGATTGCGCTGCATCTCAAGCGCGACATTCTGGGCAAAGGCGTTGTCACTGGCGAACTTGTCGATACTGACCGAGTGGTCGATGACCAGGTCCACGGGTGACAATGGATTGATTTTCTGTGGATCGACGCCGCGCTTGACGAGTGCGTCGCGCATAGCGGCCAGGTCTACCACTGCAGGCACGCCGGTAAAGTCCTGCATTAAGACTCTGGAGGGGTGATAGGCGATCTCCTGAGCAGAGCCGCTACCACTGCTGGCAGCGAGCGTCTCGATATCGTCGCGCGTGCAGCTGATGCCGTCTTCATGGCGCAGCAGGTTCTCCAGTAATATCTTGCTGCAGACGGGCAGTCGCTTAACGCTACTGTGGGCCGCCAGCGCGCCAGCATTGACGGCGTAATATTGATAACTCTTCCCGTTTATGTGCAGTGTGGACAGTGTATCGAACGAGTTTTTCGAGGATTTCATGTCGGGTAACCTGGTTGGGATTAGTCTTGAAGTATAGAGGATATCAATAAGGGCCGCCGCAGTAGCATCATCTCAAGTCGGACAGACTGCTAGATCTCGAAAATATTGATGCCCTCGTGCACTCTCACTGTGCCAGTGTGTCCAATCGGATCGTGCGACATAAGCTGCTGCAGGGTGGTGGCATCGTCTGGGGTGTTAGCCACGATGCGCTCGCCCGCCGTATTGCGTGCAATAACAATGCCGCGCTTCGGTCCCTCTCGGTCAAAGCCGACGGTGTAGGTTTCAATGGTGGCTTTACCGGATGGGTCAGCGGCTACGGACAGACGAGGACTGGCATCAATCCGCTGCTGCAACACGTCGCTGCGGGAGTCCTGCCAGAGCCGGGAAGGGGGCTCTGTGGAGTAAACGCCCATAGAGTGCTTGGTCAGGTACATGCCGTTTGCGGTGACCAGTCCGTGCCCGCTAACGCTGCTGCGCAAGGTCTCAGCCATCTGTGCGATGGCATGCAGGGCGTAGTTATTGCCTGGGCCACCGAAATAAGGCATGCCGCCGGTCACGGTTACGCCGCGATCGTCCAGTGGGTCTAGGCCGATTTCATGGCAGGCCACCTCTATGGCGCTGGGAAAGCAGCTGTAAATATCGAAGTGCGATATTTCATCCAGCGTGATGCCCGCTTGGCCAGACACCGATTGCCATGCCATGTTGATCGCAGGTGAGGTGTGCAGGGTAGGGCGCTCGCTCACATACCAGATGTCGTGCGCATCCGCGCCGGCGCGCAGATAGATCCACTTGCTTTGGTCAATACCCAGTTCCCGTGCTTTGCCCACCGTCGTCATCACAACAGCGGCCGCCATATCGACTTCCAATATCGGGTTCATAGCTCGCGTGTAAGGATAGCCAATATAGCGGTTACGTTTGGCGACCGCGCTGATCTGCTCGGCGTGCTGAAACTGTGGTCGCCAGGCATGAGGATTCGCCGCTGCAACCTTGCTCATGCGACTGCACAACTCGGATATCAACGCGGTGTTTTCATCCTGACTGCGGCCCATGTGGTGTCGCAGGCTATTTTCGAAAAGTGGATAAGTGTTGATAGGCTCATACAAGCCATGTGCCAGTTCGGTCGCGGTGTGCCCCTCGCGTTCTACGCCCAATGTCGGTGGTTCCTGCGCGGCATCAGCCCATGCTGAAATGTCTTCACCGGAGCGCAATACACTGAACAGTGTTGCCAGTAGTTCGGCTCCTGCGAACAACACAACGCCGTGCTCGCCGCGTGCCAGTCGATCGGCAAATTGGTTGATCAGGTATTGCGGGGTATTACCGCCGATGGTGCCCTGAAAGACGGCAGGCTTATCTATGCCAAGGCGCTGAGCCAGAGCGCTGCCGGGATTGCGCGGAAACAATGCGCCAACGCCAGGCGTTGTATCGGCGATAAAGCGCACCATGGCGATGGCGTCAATAGCTTGCGCCAGAGTCTCTTTGCCGGTGTCTGCAAGAGCCGTCCGGCTCGCGTCACACAGGGCATCCAACGGTGTTCTGGTGGCATCTGCCTCGCGCCAGGTGTGCTGTCCGGTGCCGATGATGATGGGCGTATTGTCTGCAATAGGCATAGCTGGGGTGCGCTCGGTCCGCTGTAGTGGAGGAGCACAACATAAACAGTCTGCGCTGTGAAATCCAGCCCCGCCAATACCGGTTGCGGTGTAACTGCGCTAGTATGCTTGCGGTCCGCATGTGTTAATTAATGTCAAAGAGCAGTGTCAAGTGCAGTGGACAATGTTCATGCTGTGCGTTGCGCCAGACGCGCCAGCGATTCAACTGTTACAGGAACCATCATTATGAATCCCCAGTTTGAAAGTCGTTCTCATCGCACGGTATTACTGGTGTTTCTCGCCATCTCACTGTTTGCCAGCTATTGGTTGATAGCGCCTTTTCTCGAGCCCATCATTCTGGCAATCCTCATCGGGCTGCTCGCCTACCCCGCCCACGAGCGACTGGTGGCTGCGCTGCACGGACGCAGGACTGTGGCGTCGCTGATCAGTTGCCTGCTGCTGTCTCTGCTATTTTTGATCCCCGCTGTAGCCCTGTTGGTAGCGGTACTCAAGCAGGGGGTCGACTACTCTCTGATCGTCAAGGAGTGGGCGACGCAGGACAATATCCATCAGCTGATGACGCAACAATGGGTCGTGACAATTCATACCTGGTTGACGAAGATTCTGCCCGAAAATGCTCTACACGCCGATAATATCCGCGCCCGCGCACTGGCCGCTGCGGGGTCAGTGGGACGACAGTTTGCCGATATATCGACGACTATCGTCGGCAGTATGACGCGCTCAATGATCAACTCCCTGCTGTTGCTGTTTGTGTTGTTTTTCGTATTGCGCGATCACGAGAAGTTAATCGCGTTCATTCATCGCGCCCTACCACTTTCTCGCAGCGAGGAAGAGACACTATTTCAGGAAGTGAAGTCGGTCAGCAAGTCTGCGTTGCTGGGCTCTTTGGCCACCGCCGTCACGCAGGGTATCGTCGGCGGCTTTGGCCTGTGGCTCGCTGGATTCCCCGGTATCTTCTGGGGTGCGGTGATGGCTTTCACCTCTCTGATCCCGTTGGTTGGTACCGCGCTGATCTGGGTGCCGGCGGCGTTATTTTTGCTGGTAACCGGTGATTGGGGCTGGGCGCTGTTTCTGACGATATGGGGCGTGGTGGTGGTCGGTTCGGTTGACAATTTTTTACGGCCTATGCTGATGCAGGGCGCATCCATGAGTACCGTGGTGGTGTTCTTTTCGCTGATTGGTGGTTTGCAGGTATTCGGTTTGATGGGATTAATTTACGGTCCATTGATCTTTTCCATCACGCTGGTGATGTTCAGGCTTTACGAAAATGCCTTTACCGATTTTCTGGATTCGCAGGATAAAAGTTAGCGCACTTGACCGTGCTGCCATCGGAGCAGGGGTTTATCGACTTTTCCCGCTGCGTTGAGGGGGAGTTCGTCGATGCGAATCCACTGTTTGGGCGTTTTGTAGGCTGCCAGAAAGCGGCGGCAGTGCTGGCTCAGTGCCTCGTCGCCGACGTCCTGTTTTAGCCTTAGGACGGCACAGGCGCTCTCGCCCCATTTTGGATGCGGCAGACCAATCACTGCGCAATCTGCAACCGCCGGGTGAAGTCGCAATACTTCTTCGATTTCTCGGGAGGCGATATTCTCACCGCCGCTGATAATCATGTCCTTTTTGCGGTCGACTATGAACAAGTAGCCGTCCTCGTCAAAACGCCCGATATCGCCGGTGTGCAACCAACCGTTCTGCAATGCCTGTTGCGTGGCATGCTCATCCTGCCAGTAGCCGATCATACACTGATCGGCCCGCACCACTATTTCGCCGCGCTCGCCGCTAACGCAGGTGGCACCCGCATCGTTCACTAGTTTGACCTGCGCAGTTGGCAGCGGCTTGCCGACAGAATGCAACAGCTCTGGTTTGTCGCGAGCGGCCATTTTGTGGTCTTCCACCGTCAGGAATGCAACGCTGCCAGATAATTCCGTCATGCCGTAGCTCTGGCATAAGCCAACATCCGCTGCAGATAACAGGCGTTGCAGCAGTTGCTGCGGCATTGCTGCGGCGCCGTAGCCTATGGTGCGCACTGACTGTAGGTCGGCGGGCGTAAACTCAGGGTGATCCAGCAGAAGGCCGATCATTGTCGGAGCCAGTGACAAGGTGGTCACCTGCAGATCGCGGCAGGCCTGTAGCGTGTCTGTGGCATCGAATGAGCGTGCCAGCACGACCGCTGCACCATGCAGGTGCTGCAACAGGACATTGTGCGCAGAGACATGGAACAGCGGAAACGGGTAGTAGTATTTATCTGCGGGCTCAACCGGTCTGGCCAGCGCGGCAGTGCGTAACCCGGCCATGAAAGAGTGGTGGCTTAGTACAGCGCCCTTCGGCCGCCCGGTGGAGCCGGAGGTGAACAGTATCCACACCGGATCGCGTGGCTGTGTCGATGGGAGTTCGCCGGTATCGGTATCGGTATCAATATTGGGAGTGTCACGCCAGCTCGTGTAGTCCTCATTGAAGGCGATAAGCTGTAATCCGTCAGGAAAGTCTTCACGATCCTTGATAGAGTCCAGTAACGTCGGGTCAGCAAAGAGGACTGAGGCGGCGCTGGACACCAGCTGATAGATTAGTTCAGCAGGTGCAAGTCGCGCGTTGAGTGGTACCAGAATTCGCCCGGCTGCCGGGACTGCGTAAAGCAGTTCCACAAACTCAGGGCAATTCCACGATAGTACTGCGACGCGATCCCCTTTTATGCCGGTCCCGGCCAGTCGCCTGGCGGTCGTCGATATATTGCCGAACAAGCGGGCATAGGAGAATGCCTCGCCCTGCCACCACAATGCAATGCGCTGCGGATTTGTAGCCGCCTGTTGCGCAACAATGTGGTGTAGCTGGGTGCAGATACCACCGTCCTGGGTCAGGCTGTTGGAATTTTCACTCAAGGGTCTGTAGGTCCGAATTATGAATAACCACTCGGCGCGTGCGCGCTGGCATGCGCGTGATGAGTTCATAGCCGATGGTGTTGGCGTAAAGTGCGATCTCCGCCAGCGGTAGCTGCTTACCCCACATCACCACCTCTGAGCCGAGTTCGACGTTTGGAAGGTCAGTGACATCGACTGTAATCATATCCATGGAGACGCGCCCAGCCAATGCTGCGCGCTGTCCGTTGACCAGTACTGGTGTGCCATTGGGAGCCTGACGAGGATAGCCGTCGCCGTAGCCAATGGTGACGGTCGCGATGCGCGACGGCCGCGGCGCCACCCAGGTGGCACCGTAGCCCACGGCATCGCCCGTAGGAACATCGCGCAGCGAGATTACCGCTGAGGTCAACGTCATGACGGATTGCAAGATTTGCGCATTTGCGTGTTCTTGCACCATCGGGGAATTGCCGTACAGCATATAGCCCGGGCGTATCCAGTCGTAGTGCGACTGCGGCCACGCAAGAACTCCAGCGGAATTGGCTGCGCTGCGTGGGCCGTTAACAGGAATTGCATCGAAAGCGGCCAATTGATGCAAGGTTTGCTGACTCGCCAGGTCGTCGGCTGAGGCGAAATGAGTGTAGGTCACTATCTCATCGCGGACGTTACGGGCGGCACGCAGGCGCTGGAAAAACTGTGGCGCGCTAGTGGGCATGACACCGAGGCGGTGCATGCCTGTATCCACCTTCAGCCAACACGTTACAGGGGTGGGCAGTGTGGCTTCCTCCAGCCATCGCAACTGCTGATCATTGTCTATGGTCAGCCACAGGTCCAGCTGCGCGGCCTCGCGTAATTCGCGTGCTTGGAAGATACCCTCCAGCAGTAGTATAGGTAAGTTGATACCGGCATAGCGCAATTCCAGCGCCTCCTCAATGCAGGCCACTGCCAGCGCGTCCACCTCATTTTGCAGGGCGCCGGCGATTGTCACGGCCCCGTGACCATAGGCATTGGCTTTGACAACCGCCATTGTCCTGGAGTGCGGCGCCAGTTGCCGTGCGACACTGACATTGTGGCGCAGTGCATCAAGGTCCAGTCGCGCCTCGTTGGGTCTGGCCATCAGAAGTCGAACTTATGTGCACAATACAACGTTTGTGCCGCCAGCCAGACATCGCCGACGTTACCATCGCCCACCGGCTGATCGTCGATAGCAACTACCGGCACAATATTCTTGCTGGAGCTGGAGAGCCAAACCTCGTCGGCCAGCAGCAACTCTTGCAGCGAGACGATGCGTTCCTCTAATTGAAGGCTGCCATCTCGTTGCAGTATCTCCAGCAGCATGTACCGCGTAATGCCCGGCAGTTTTTGCTGGTCCAGCTGCGGTGTCGCAATCACACCGTTCTTGATTATGAATACGTTGCAGGCAGCCGCTTCGGTGACTTCCTCGCGGCTGTTGTACAAGATCGTTTCATCGTGTCCGCTGACATGTCCATACTGATAATGCATCACATTGCCCAGCAATGACGTGGATTTTATATGACAGCGTTGCCAGCGCAGATCCTCAGCGGTGGCTACCGTAAAAGGCTTCACAGTGTTTTTGTTCGCTTCCGGTGACGGGGGTATTTCATAGGAAAAGGCAAAGACTGTCGGCTCAACGCCCTTGGGGTAGGCGTGATGACGCTGAGTATCAGCGCCCCGACTGATGTGAAAGTAAAGACCGAGATTACCGCCGCCATTGCGCTCAATCAGCTGTGTTGCGATCTCGCGCCACTGCGCCTCATCAATGTGTAGCGAAATTTCAATGGCGTCCAGTCCGGTTTGCATGCGACGCATGTGCGGCGCAAATCCCACGAGCTGGCCATTGTACGAAGGCACCACTTCGTAGATCCCGTCACCGAACAGAAAGCCGCGATCCATGGGCGAGATGCGCGCCTCGCTCTGGGGCACATAATGTCCATTTAGATAAACCGTACTCATCGTGCGTACCTTTTTTTCACATCACCAAAATTAGCTAGCGGCGGGAAATGTCTGTCAGCTGACGCAGCTGGGCGATCACTTCCAGCCCTTCTGCGACATGCAGACCGTCTTCGGTCAGCGTATTCACTCGTGTCAGCCCGTCCACGCTGCCGCGCTCAGAAAGAAAACGCAATAGGGCCTCAGGGTTGACGTTTACCCATAGATCTTTCTCCGCCCAAACAGCCAGAAAGGCGATCAGTCCGTAGGCACCCCAGTTCGAGACATCGGCGACCAACAGTTCATTGCAGTCGGTGACCGACGCCCTGATGTCAAGACCTGCGATCGCGCCCTCGATCTTGCCCATACCAATTTCATTGCCGCCGTCGCCAATCGCAATGGTAGGACATTTGGCCTGACTAATGAAAGGATCGAACGGCGCACAGTGGGCGGTGATGTCTTCACCCACCATATTATAGTAGCGCCCGTCAGCCGCAAGCCCCGGGCTCTCGATCGCTACAATGGCCTGCGGCTGCAGTTCACGCAGCGCAGCATCTGCCGCGGTGCGCGCTGCGGTTAGGTCAGACACTTTTAGTTGCAAAACATCATAGGCCGGGGCGAGAGCGTGGGCCAGTGGTGCGCCGCAGGCAATAATGGGGCGTGCACCAAGCGCCTCAAGTGCGCTGTACAGGGCCATCGCGCCCACCGGTCCGTCAGTTTCAAAGGTGCCAGATACAGGGAAGCCGGTGCCGATGATCACCGTGCCGTTGATATGTTGTAGCAGTCGCGCCGCGCGCAGGTAATAGCCGGGCTCCAGCGCGGCCCTTGCAACCTCCATGTGGCGGAGATTGCGTGCTACCAGTAGCTGTTCGATCATTTTGCTGAGCTGCAAGTCGTTCACGGGTGGCGCTCGAGGAGCGGCTTTTGCAAGGTAAAGCGCTGTGCCATATCCAGTGCGCGCTGCGCCGTGCCTACTGAAACGGGGGCGAAATGGACACTGCATCCTGGCGCGAGTTGGCTCAGGCGAGATGCATCCAGCGACAGCGCTGCGCCGATCTTAGGGTAACCGCCGATGGTCTGTCGGTCATTGAGCAACACGATGGGCTGGCCGTCCCGCGGTATCTGTATAGCGCCGAAACAAATCCCTTCCGACAGGATGCCCTCAACATCACAGGCGATGGGCGGCCCCTGCAGTCGAAAGCCCATGCGGTCGCAGCGCTCAGACACGCGGTAGGTACTGCTAAAGAAGCGCCGTTGCTCAGCGCGCTTGAAATGGCGTTGCTGGTAGCCGGGTATGACCCGCACGGTGATCGTGTTCTGGTAACGCGGCTGGTCCTTTTCGGGAAGATAAAGTCGCTTGCGTCCGCTGATAGCGGCGCAGGGTAGCCGGTCTCCGCCGCGCAGGGGCGCGCCGCACAGACCGCCGATATGTTCACGCACTACGGTGGCGGTACTGCCAAAACTGGGTTCAATCGAGAATCCCCCGGCGACACCAAGATAGGCGCGGCAGCCGACGCGGGCGAAGCCGGTGCGGACGATGTCACCTTCGCTAACTGGATGCACCTCCCAGCGCGCCCGCTCCTGCCCGTTGATGCTCAATGGCATGCTGGCGCCTGTCAGGCAAATAAAGGTGTCTACCTGTGTGGTCAACTGCAGTCCGCCGGCACCGATCTCAATGACGGTAGCGTTCGGGGTGTTTTGCAGCAGCCGATTGCAGTAATGATAGGCCTCGCGATCCAGCGGGCCACCATTGCTCAGGCCGAGGCGGTGGTGGCCTCGTCGCCCGCTGTCTTGGAGCAGGCTCAGCATGCCGGGCTGTAATACAGTCATACTCACGACAGATCGCCGCCCAGCTGCAGGAAGCGCCTGCGACTCACCGGCTCAAAGCGCACTGTATCGCCCACCGCTACGGGCATACTCGGCTCGACATCGGCTGTGAACATGGCGACAGGGCAGCGTCCGATCAGGTTCCATCCGCCGGGCGACACGCACGGATAGACGGCTGTCTGGCGGTCGGCGATCGCCACTGAACCGCGTGGGACCTCGGCCCTGGGAGAACTCAGGCGCGGTGTGGCAATGCGCTCATCCACCTCGCCGAGATAGGCGAATCCGGGAGCGAAACCGATGGCGTAAACACGGTACTCTGTGCTGCTGTGAAGGTCGATCACTTGCTCAGTGGATAAACCTGCACGCTCCGCGAGCGCCTCGAGGTCGACGCCCGACTCTGCGGCGTAGTACACAGGAAGGACCGTCGTGCGCCCCGCTGTTATCGGTTGCGCTTGCAGTGTTGTAAGGCAGCTGCGCAGGCGGCGAATAATTGTCAGGCGGTTACAAAGGCGTGGATCGTAGAGAATCAGCAGCGATGCGTAGGAGGGCACCAGATCCACCAGGTCCTCGCCCAGTGCTTGTTCGATAGCGACTGCGGCGGCCTGCACCAGCGATAAAGTTTGCGCATTCGCCGTATCGCCCAGATAAAGCATCAGGGCGTCCTCGCTGACTGTCTGCAGTTTCATCGTGTGCAGTTTCATGGGGAATCAGTTGCCGCACAGGAGACTGCGAATCGCCTCGATGGCGGCCACTCCCTCCGGATTGTCGCCATGCACGCACAGGGTGTCGACCTGCAGTCGCAACACATGCCCATTCCTGGTGGTTATCGTAGAGTCGCTCTTCAGCTGCGCCACTTGCGCCAGCATACGAGTGCGGTCGTGGAGTGCATCGGGCTGGTTGCGGGGCAGCAGGCTGCCATCATCGGCATAGCAGCGATCAGCAAACGCTTCAAACAGCAGGGGAACCCCGGCTGCAACCGCTTCAGCCCGATGGGTGTCCGCAAGTGCCGTGGCTTGCATCATAAGTGCCAGTGGTTGCGGCTGGCCGGAGTAGGTGGCCATAGCCTCTAGCAGTGCGGCGCGCGTTTCTGGTTTTGCCATCATGTCGTTATACAGTGCGCCGTGTGGTTTGACGTAGCTCAGTGTGAGACCCAGGCTGCGCGCCATGCCATCCAGCGCGCCCACCTGGTAGTGCAGGGTGGCGATGATCTGTTCTCGGTCAAGCGCCATGCTGCGGCGCCCAAAACCCACAAGGTCGGGGTAAGCCGGGTGAGCGCCGATGGCGACGCCGTGTTGTGCCGCCAGTGCGAGAGTGTGGCGCATGGTCAGGGGGTCGCCGGCATGAAAGCCACAGGCGATGCTCGCCTGATCGATATGGGGCATCACCTGGGCATCACAGCCCATGGTCCGGTTGCCATCGCTTTCACCGAGGTCGCAATTGAGTAGCATCGTGGTCACCTTCCTCTGCTGTTTAAAGCTCGGCCAGTTGGCTGTTGCGCATGTCGGTGACTAGCATACACCCGGGGCTATGAGTGATGGCCAGCGGCAGCCTCGCGTGCTGCAATGCCACTTGTGGCGTAACGCCGCAGGCCCAGAACAGCGGTATTTCTCCCGCTTCAATGCGCACGGAATCGCCGAAGTCAGGTTTTGAGAGGTTGTTGATGCCGATCAACTGCGGGTCGCCTAAATGTATCGGTGCGCCGTGCACAGCCGGAAAGCGCGAACAAATCTGAATCGCCCGGATGGCGTCGGCGCTCTTGAATGGCCGCATGCTAACGACCATCTTGCCGCCAAAGGGACCGCTACTGTGACAATCGATATTGGTGCGATACATGGGAACATTCAGTCCCTGAGAAAGATTGCGCACTTCCAGTCCATCGGCTAACAAGGCTTCCTCAAATGAAAAGGAGCAGCCGAGTGCAAAGGTGACGAGATCATCTTGCCACAGGCTTCCGATGTCAGCTAATTCCTGCGCCAACTGACCGTCACGGAACACGCGGTAACTCGGCACATCCGAGCGTATATCGATATCGCCCAGGGTGGATAGCGCAGTCTCACCTGGCTTGCCGACGGCGATAATCGGGCAGGGCTTGGGGTTGAGCTGGCAGAATCGCAAGAAATCATAGGCATTTGCAGACGGCAAAATAACGATATTGCACTGTACAAAACCCGGTGCAAGACCCGATGTATTGCCGCTATGCTCACCACGGCGTATTGTGCTGCGTAATTCGGCGGGGGAGAGTGTGTTGCTCATGCGAGTTCCTTGCTAATCGACAGGACTGTCGATGTCGATGTCGATATCGAGAATACCAAATATCGCTCTGGCGGGGCAGACTTCATGTCATCCTTGCGGCGTCAGTACCGCTTCTTTGGTCGAACCGGCCAGAGACAATTGGCAAGCTGACCTAAATCTGGATAATAGTCGCTCCACGAAACTCCAAGGAAATCTTATGCTCGATCAACTGCTTCAGGTGTTAGCCCCTCATTCCCTTGGCAAGGATCGATTTACTGCCAGTAATATGCATCCATCCGCGTTTCGTGTGTACGGCGGGCAAGTCCTGGCGCAGTGCATCAGCGCCGCGGTTGCCACTGTTGATGCCGACCGTGCTCTGCATTCCCAGCACGCCTACTTCCTGCGTCCGGGGGATCCGGCAAAACCTATCGAGTTGGAAGTTGAGCGAGCGCGCGACGGGCTGAGTTTCAGTTCGCGCCGTGTTGTCGCCTTGCAGAGTGGCAAGCCAATTTTGGTGAGTTCGCTGTCTTTCCAGATGCCCTCCAAGGGCGATGACTACCAGCCCACAATGCCGGACGTGCCGCCGCCTGAGGCACTCCCCAGCGAGCGGCAGCTGAGCCTGGAGGCGGGCAATCTGGACGAGAGCTTTATGATCACCACTGGCGAGGATCTTGATATACGCGTGGTCGAGCCTGTGGATTGGGACAACCCGGTCGTGCGCGAACCGGTATTACAGGCGTGGATGAAGACCACTGCTGCGGTTTCCGATGATCGAGGGGTGCACCAGGCGCTGTTGGCGTACCTGTCTGATGCCTTCCTGATCGACGTGTGCCTGATCGCTCATGGCCGTCATTTTGCCAGCGGTAATTTTCAAGTGGCCAGTCTGGATCATGCCCTTTGGTTTCATGAGGATTTTCGCGCGGATGATTGGTTGCTGCACACGGTGGAAGCAGAGCGCATCAGCGGCGGCAGGGGCCTTGCCCGAGGCAATTTCTATACCAGGGAAGGGCGGCTCGTTGCGACCACCATGCAACAGGGCGTGATGCGTTTTCGTTGAAGCACTGTCCCTTTGTAGCTGATAATTCTATAGTGTCGATTATGTAATCAAAGTTTCAGCATAAGAGGGAACAGCCATGCCGCATCCAAGTATCACTGCACAGACCTACCCCCATAAGCCCGCGATCATCATGGGCGACTCGGGTGAAATGGTGACGTACAAAGAACTCGACGAGCGTTCTAATCAGGGTGCACAGTTATTTCGATCTCTGGGCCTCAAAACGGGCGACCATATCGGCATGATGCTGGAGAACAACCGCCAGTTTTTGGAAATTCTCTGGGCAGCGCAGCGCAGTGGCTTGATTTTCACCCCGATCAGCACGCATCTGAAAAAAAGCGAGACGGCCTATATCCTGAAAAATTGCGGAGCTAAACTTTTCATTGGCTCCCTGGGACTGTCGGCGGTGGCCGAGGAGTTATTGGCTGAATCCACTGGCGTTGACCATTTCTACATGGTGGGTGGCGTCAAATCTGGCTTCGATTCATGGGAAGAAGCCACTGACACGCAGCCCGACACGCCGATTGCTGATGAAAGTAATGGCGTACCGATGCTCTACTCTTCGGGTACCACCGGGCAACCCAAGGGCATTCTTGTTAGCAACTATGAAAAAGACGTTCACACGCCGCCCGCCCTGGTGGCAACTATTGGTATGTTCTTCGGTTTTGGCGAGGAAACTGTGTATCTTTCTCCCGCGCCGCTGTATCACGCGGCACCGCTGCACTACAACATGTTGGCACTTTACAACGGTGGCACCTCGGTCGTGATGGAGAAGTTTGAACCCGAACTTGCGCTCAAGTTGATCGAGGAGCACCGCGTTACGCACAGCCAGTGGGTTCCGATTATGTTCAATCGCCTGCTTAAATTGCCGCAAGAGGTGCGTGAGGCTTACGACGTCAGCTCCATGCAGGTCGCGATACATGCCGCTGCACCTTGCCCGGTTGAAATCAAAGAGAAAATGATCGCGTGGTGGGGCGAAATTGTCGTTGAGTACTATGCCGCCAGTGAGGGTATTGGCTTTACCCTGATCGATTCTGCAAACTGGTTGACGCACAAGGGCTCAGTCGGCCCGGCATTATTGGGCGAGCTGCATATTGTCGATGATGATGGCAATGAGTTGCCGCAGGGTGAGACAGGTACAGTGTACTTTGGCGGACAGCCCATCCACTTCCACTACCACGATGAACCGGAAAAAACAGCGCAGGCCTACAATGAGAAAGGCTGGGCCACCACTGGCGATGTCGGTTATGTGGATGCAGACGGTTACCTCTATCTCACTGATCGCAAAAACTTCACCATTATTAGCGGCGGTGTGAATATCTACCCGCAGGAAGTGGAAAACATCCTCGCCAGCCATGAGAAGGTCGCTGATGTGGCCGTGTTCGGTGTCCCGAATGATGAATTTGGGGAGGAGGTTAAAGCGGTGATACAGCCGATGAACTGGGCCGACGCAACGGACGAGACGGCCATTGAAATCCTTGAGTGGTTGCGCGAGCGTATCTCCAAACTAAAGATGCCACGCTCGCTGGATTTTCACCCCAAGCTGCCGCGTATGGACAACGGTAAACTCTACAAGCGCCACCTTGTCGAAGAATACCGTAAACTGGCGGAGAGCAAAGACAAGTCGGACGCCGCCAATAAGGATTAGTGCCGGGTCAGGCGGAAATCGCTCGCAGCACTTCCCGGCATTCGTCTTCGCTGATAAAACGGGGTGAGGGATAGTTCCCGCCCTCGTTTATTGCCGCTTTGACCAAAGCCTCGATATCCTCCTTGCGGATAACATCGGTGGTGCGCGGGATGCCGACTTCATCACTGAGGGCCTTCACTCTGTCGATGACTTTGCGCACCAGCTCGGGGACGGGCTCGGTGCGTTCCCCCATGCCGCAGTAAACAGCGATATCGGCCAGCTTGTCGGCGGCATCATCCTTCATCAGTTCCAGTACATGTGGCAAGATCATGGCATTGGCCAGCCCGTGCGGCACGCTGTATTTTGCGCCCAGGTTGTGGGAGATCGCGTGTACGTATCCGACCAGCGCATTGGTGATCGCCAGGCCACCGTAATGCGATGCCAGCGCCATTGCTTCGCGCGCCGCAAGGTTCGTTCCGTTGTGACAGGCCTCGGCCAGATTGTCGAATACCAGGCGGCTTGCCGCCAGTCCGTAGTAATTGGTCTCGTCTGTCTCCCAGCGGCCAATATACGACTCTATGGCATGGGTTAGCGCGTCCATCCCGGTAGCAGCGGTGATATGAGCTGGCAGCCCGAGCATCAGTTCGGGATCCAGTGCAGCGGCTTTGGGGATCAACGAGGGGTCAATGACGCCCGCTTTCTCGTGCGTTTCGTTGTTTGATATCACTGCGATAAACGTCGCTTCGGAGCCGGTGCCGGCGGTAGTCGGCACAGCGTAAAATGGCACGGCGGGGAGTTTGCACTTTTTCGCGCCGATACAGGCCGCGGATTTGCAATGGTTTGCTGCGCCCAATGCAATGACTTTGGCGGCGTCGATGGACGAGCCCCCGCCGAATGCGAGTACCGAGTCGCAGTGCTCCAGGTGATACATGTCGATGCCCTGATCCACCACCTGCTCTGTGGGATCGGGTAGGACCCCGTCGTAAATTGCGGTTTCTACACCGGCTGCGTGCAGCGCCGCTACGGTAGCGTCGAGAACGCCCAGTGCACGCAGCGGCTTGTCGGTGACAATCAGGATTTTACGCAAGCCGAAGCGGCCGATAGCCTGGCTCAACTGCAGCGCGGACCCTGGACCCATAAATACCAGCGGCTTGGGTTGTGGTTTGGTGATGAAGCCGCCCATGAGTGCTTGGCGCAGCCGAAACATGGTCTTCTTATGGATTGCGGTCACAGTCAGTTCCTGATGATAGATTGAAAAGAGCAAGATACCCCAGTTTGCGCTTAAAGCCCCAATCGTTTTTTCCGTGATGGTGTGGTGGCGTTAGTATTTTGGCTTATATGATTAGCGTCGGTAAAAGTGGGCTTGGCGGCGAGTGGGACTTACTCAAGCTTCAGGGTTGGCGGTCAATTGAATGGCATCGCGCCGGGACCCGCCGTGAAGCCATCTATGAACGCGAAAGTAATGCCTGCGCCCCCACCGGCAAACGACTTAACGTCAATGTGCTCGGCGTGCCAGCCAACCAAGGCAGAGGAAAACTATCAGTTATCCTCTAAAACTGTGGGCAAAAATACTCAGCCACTACAATCTGACTCGCAGGAGCATAAGGATCAAATTGCTTAGGCGATTATAGTAGAGCGCGACTTGTTAACTGACTACTACAAAAATAGCAGATTCTGCGATAGTTCGCCGCGTTTGCTGTTAGCATCTGTCGCACTTAAGCAACAGTGTAAAGCGACCCTATGAATTTGCGTAGTTACCCGTACTTAATTAGCGTAATTGGCTTAATTGGCTGTTTATATTTGCCTATTGGCGACTTAGCCCATGGCCACACACAACCCGCCAGTACAAAAAAAGACAGTTCATTTCCTCAAGACGCCCAGCGGATTAAGGCCACTTATGAACCCGTGCTTTTTACCTTAACGCCTTATACTTTTGCTCATTATGGTCTGCGCATGTATCGCCAACACCAAGATACTAAATACGCCTTATCGCTTTGGGTGGATATGGCGCGCGTGGCCAATACGTTGAGTAAACTCAGCAATCAAGTGTATACGCCAGAGCAAATCCGCCAATATTCACTACAGAAACTCGACCACTTAAAGGCACAAAGTGGCGAACGCTCGGAACGCCGCTATCAGGCAACGCAAGCTCATCCGGATTATACATACCTGCTAAATTTACTTAGCGCCATGGCGAGAGCCGATGAATTCGGCTTAAAGCACCAACAAGATGCGAAACTACGTGAGATCATTCGCCGCTACGATTTTTCGGTGTATGCCACTGATCCTGAGATGATAAAAGCTTGGGCCGCGCAACTGGCTAACAATGTTTATTGGCTGCGCCAACTGGGTGAGCAAGACGTAGTGGCTCAGTTTACCGAAGCCTTTCGTTTGGCTTACCCTGATGAGAAAGACCACTTGCTCAGTGCTCAGCAATTTGACAATAAAATCTATGGATTAAGTCATATTATTTTTGCCGATTCGCAATACTATTTGTCTCCAGTCAAAGAGTCGAATCATCAATGGATCTATGATTATTATCGCAATAATATCGACTTAATCCTCAAGCATTGTAAAGAAGACGTGATCGCTGAGGTTGGTATAAATTTTTTACTGGCGCAGTTGGATAACGACCCCGTCGTGCTCAAAACGCAAGCTGCCATTAGCATGGCCATCAACCGTGAACATAATATGGTGCCTTCTGCAGAAGGAGACATGAGCTTAGAGAAAGGAGAACACCGTAATGTGTTGGCGATTATGTTATTAGATTGGCAAAGCCGATTTCTTGCTGATAAACCTCTGCACACAGCACTTAATGTAGTGGTTCCGCTACCTTATGGATTGGAGCGGAAGTAATGGCTGACTTGTCTAAGGCCGATGCGGAGTTGAACCGCCGCGCTCCGCAGCCACAACCAATAACGCTAACACGCAGGCGTTGGTCAACGACGTCCGGTCTGGTCGCGTGGGCGAGATGTGTAGAGCGCGAGGGAAATACCCTCTATATGAGCGAGACCGGCCGCCAACGCTTTTAGGGACAGTGCGAGCGCCGCCCCCTATGAATTGCGGCCACAGTGAGTTTCGGGTGATAGATTGAGATGCTTAAGATACCCCGGTTGGCGCTTAAAGCCCCAATCGGTTTATTGCCGTGATGGTGTCATGGCGTTAGTATTTAGACTTGTAAGATTAGTGTTGGTAAAAGCGGGCTTGGCGGCGAGTGGGATTTACTCAAGCTTCAGGGTCGGCGGAAAATTGAATGGCATCGCTGGGCCCTGCCGTGAACTCATCCATGGGGCCTGAACTCGGCATCCTTGCCTCGCACAATTCCCAGCCCACGGCGGGTGGGGCTGCCATCCGTGAAGCAAGCGTACAGGGATGTATTTACAGCGTGTCCCGAAAAGCACTGCTCGGTTTAGCGCCGGTTTAGCGCCGGTCTAGCAGCTTAAGGTAGTGCCATTCAGGTTGTCCGATTTTTGGGTTTAACAGTTATTGGAGTGTAATGATACGGCGCGGCCGAGTGAGCAGTTCCAATGACACGCTTTTCGTCTTATAAGAAAAATACGTAACATCGCGGAGAAAAAATTCATGAACGCAAAAGTAATGCAGATACTGGCTTTGCTCGTTGTCTTGAGTGCATGTTCAGGCGGTAATAATAACAATACTGACGGCAATGCTGCCCCGCTAAGCTCGCCCCCCAGTCCGCCGCCTGTTGACCCAACCACCATTGATGTCAGTCAGGCGGAGTACTGCGATATCACGCAGACAGACTTGTGCCTTCTGCCTTATCCTAACGACTTCTTCACGCGGGTGGATGCCAGTGCCCCCACCGGCAAACGACTTAACTTCAATGTGCTTGGCGTGCCAGCTAACCAGCAAGGTATCAGGGTAGATCCTACTGAGTTCAACCGCAGCGATGGATTCTCTATCGGCGGCACGGTGTTGAGCCGTGTCGCGGGCGTTGATCTTGCCGTTACCGGTGCAGCATCAATTGTTGATATGGGAGCTTCCCTGAATGCTGATGCTCCTATCCAGCTTATCCACGCGGATACTGGCGAGCGCCAGTTGATATGGGCGGAGCTGGATCAGAATCCGACGGGCGATGAACGGCAAGCGCTGATTATTCATCCCGCAAAAGCGCTGGAAAATAATCAGCGCTACATTGTGGTGCTGCAAAACATGCGCGACGCGCAGGGCAGCTTGTTGACGCCCAATGCTGCTTTTCGGATTTACCGGGAGGCCACGCCCTCAGAGGTGCCGGCACTGGAAGCCCGCCGCGCGCATTTTGAGTCCCTGTTTTTGACGCTTACCGATGTCGGTATCGCGCGTGATGAACTGTACCTGACTTGGGACTTCACCACCGCATCCATCGGAAATACCACGGCTCGAGCGCTGCATATGCGCGATGTCAGCCTGGCCGGGCTGGGTGGGCAACCGCCGCTGATCACCATCGATTCGGTGGGCGACACCTTTTCTGTCCTGGATTCATTTTTCACACGCATTGTGCGAGGTGAAATCACGGTTCCCAATTTTATGAACAGTGCGAGCGCCGGCCCCGGTTCGCGGCTGAACTTTATCAGCGTTGACCCGGATGCATTACCGGCACAATTAAACGGCGATGGCACGGTGCAGGTTCCATTCCTGTGCTACATATCCCAGGCTGCTATAGCCGATGCCGCAGACGGCGATACCGACGCCCGCGCTGTGGTGGTCGGGCATGGCTTGTTGGGCAATCGCACTATCGCCGCCCAATTGGGTGAGGGCGCGGAACTTGCCAACGCCATGTTCTGTAGCATGGACTGGTGGGGCATGTCAGATCAGGATCTGCCCACAGTGTTTGCCATGTTGGGTGATCTCAGCCTGTTTCCCGCAATGCCTGACCGCCTGCAGCAGGCTTTCCTTAACCAAATATTTTTGTCCGAAGCGATAGTGAATGCAGGTGGTTTTGAGCAGTTACCCGCGTTTAGGGACGATGATGGCAACGTGTTGTTCAAGACAGGAAGCGTGCAGTACAACGGTGTTTCGATGGGTTCTGTGTATGGCGGCGCGCTCACGGCTTTGAGTCCACACTTTGATTACTCCGTGCTGGATTTGGCCGGGATGAACTGGAACCTGATCATCCAGCGCTCCAACGTGTGGAGCAGTTTTTCTATTGCGCTGGACCCTGCTTATCCCGATCCACTGGTGCAGGTTCTCGGTCTTGCTTTGATGCAGGGCATCTGGGACCGCGCCGACAGTAATGGCTATGCCAACCACATTACGCGTGATCCTCTGCCCGGCAGTAAGCTAAGTCGTGTTCTTATCAATTCACCCATCGGTGACCAGATTCTGACCGAGACCGCAGCAGAAATGATGCAACGCTCGCTTGGTGTGCAGCGGCACAATCCCAGCATCGTAATAGACCGGCACATTGCAGCGGAGCCGTATCTTGGTATTGCGCCGATAACGACCTATCCCTTTGAGGGGAATGCCGTTATGCACTGGGATTCTGGCCCCTTTCCCACCGCCGGACACGATGGCACACCGCTACAGCGTCCTGAAAACCTGCCACGCGGCCTCGGTTACGACACCCACTCTATGCCGATGAGCCAAGACGATGCCTGGGTGCAAAAAGCAACCTTCTGGCGGACTGGACAGGTCGTTAACGTGTGTGGTGCCAATCCCTGTTTTGGCGATGGTTACGATGGTACGCCGGGTGTTTACGATCCTGCCAATGCGCCCTGATCTGTTTGCCAGTGAGTTAACGTATTGAGCGACCGATGAATGCCAGCCTGACGCCCTTCCCATCAGTGTGATGGGGAGGGCACTCGCTCGTTGGCCTCATCAGCGGGCAGCGCTTGTTCCTGTTGCTTTCCGAACGGCAGGTAAAACACGGGGATCACGAACAGTGTAAAGAGTGTGCCTACGAGCATGCCTGCAGTGATCATCAGGCCAATACTAAAGCGACTGTTGGCGCCTGGGCCAGCGGCGATGACCAGCGGCCAGACCCCCATCACTGTGGCAAACGTTGTCATCAGAACAGGGCGCAGACGCAGGGATGCTGCTTCCAGCACCGCTTCACGGCGGTTCATTCCCTGCTGCAGGAGTTTATTGGCAAACTCGACGATAAGAATGCCGTGCTTACTGATCAGGCCGATAAGCGTCAGTAAGCCGATCTGGGTATAGATATTGAGTGTCGCGAAACCCAGTGCGATGGGCACCATGGCGCCAAAGACCGACAGCGGGACACTCAGCAGAACTACGAAGGGATCGCGAAAGCTGTTGAACTGAGCAGCCAGCAGGAGAAAGATCAGCACCAGGGACAGCATGAACAGGATGGGGAATGACGAGGTCTCCTGCATGAACCGATGAGAGGCCCCGGTGTACCCCGCCTTGACGCCACTCGGTTCGATTTCGTGAAGTGTATCGCGCAGGAATTCAAGACCCGTTCCGAGGCTATTGGGCGGCATCATGATGCCCTGAACGGTAGTGCTGTTGAGCTGCTGATATTGCGTCAATTCGTTGGCTTCAACCGTCGATTCCAGAGAGATAACCGACGACAGTGGCACCAGTTCATTGCTGGCAGTGCGCACATAATACTTCTCAAGCTCCTGCTTGGTGAGTCGAAAGCCCCGTGCTGCCTGCGGGATCACCTTGTAGGACCGTCCCTCAAGATTGAAGCGGTTGACTTCGGTTTCACCCAGCATCGTAGATAGCGTCTGGCCGATCTCACGCATCGATATGCCGAGCCGCGCCGCAAGTTCCCGATCGATATTCACTTTGACTTCCGGTCGGTCGAAATCCAGTGTCTGGGTGACGAACAAGAATAATCCGGACTCATTGGCAGCCTTGACCAGTTCCTCGCCTATGCTTTGAATCTCTTCGTAATCCGCGGTTGAGGCGATCACAAAACTGACGGGTAACCCGGCATCGAAGCCCGGTAGCGGCGGCGTGCCGAAGGTAAACATCTCCATGCCTGCGACCCGACTGATTTTTTGCTGGAACTCAAGCTGCACTTCCTGCTGTGTGCGCTCTCGCTCTGACCACGGCAGCATTGTGATGCCACCAAAGTTGTTGTTGGGAAAGATGACCTGCCAGGAGTGACTGAACTCGGGTATGTCCTTCCATATTGTCACGACTTCGTTGAGAAAATAATCTGTGTAGTCAAGATTCGCATGGCGTGGAGCGATACCGGTGACGTAAAGCGCCCCGGAATCTTCCTCGGGGGCCAGTTCCTCCTGGGCGAGGCTGAACAGCAGTGGCAGGCTGGCGAGGATGCCGACTGCAAACAGGATCACCGGTCTTCGATGGCGCAGGCTGGCAGACAATAATCCCCGGTACTGTCCGTTCAGCCAGTGGAACCGCTGGTCTAGCCAGGTAGCGAGCCCGCCCTGGTGGTCGCTGTCTTTGAGTACCTGTGAGCACATCATCGGGCTCAGGGTCAGAGCAACCACGCCGGAGACCAACACTGCTCCAGCGAGAGTCAACGCGAATTCGCTGAACAAAGCCCCTGTCAGACCGCCGATAAACCCGATAGGCGCGTATACGGCAGCGAGGGTTAGTGTCATGGCGACAACGGGCATCGCGACTTCGCGAGCGCCCACTAGCGCCGCCTCGTGAGGAGACGCTCCCATTTCTATATGGCGATGGACATTTTCTACCACGACAATAGCATCATCCACGACCAGGCCGATGGCGATGATCATCGCGAGCAAGGTGAGCAGATTGAGAGAGAAACCCATCGCCAGAATCAGGAACACCACACCGATCAGCGAGAGGGGTATGGCTACCAAGGGTATCAGCACTACACGCAATGAGCCGAGGAACAGGTAAATCACCAGAATAACGATGACGCTTGCCTGCAACAGAGTAATGACTACTTCTTTGATCGCCTCATCGATGACAACGGTGCCGTCCCAGTCCATGAACAGCTCCATATCCGCCGGCAGATTCTCGCGAATGCCTGGTATTGCCTCATGCACCGCACGGGCCACATCCAGCGGATTGGCATCGGGTGTTTGCGAGATGGATATAAAGACAGCGTCGCGACCACTGGACAGAGTTTTCAGTTGCGTGGTCTCCGCAGATAGTTCTACGTCAGCAACGTCGCCCAGCCTGACCCGCTCCTCATCGCGCTGGCGCACCACCAGCTCCTCGAAGTCCTGCGCGGTTTTCATATCCGTGCGAGCATCTACCGTCGCGCGCACCAGATTGCCCTCTGTTGCGCCCGAGGTGGCAATGAAGTTATCGCGCTCGATGGCTTCTTTGACATCGGAGGCGGTCACCCCCAAAGCGGCCATGCGCACCGGGTCTAGCCAGATACGCATGGCGAGGTAGCGGCCAAAAATCTTGACCCTGCCGACGCCTTCAAGTGTCGCCAGTTCGGGCTGCACCGTGCGTAAGAGATAGTCGGTTACCTGGTAGGGACTCATCTGGCGGGAGTAAAACGCCAGGTACATCATGGCGTCGCCTCCGGCGGAAGTCGTGATGATGGGTTCCTCTGCGTCCGTGGGCAATTCGCCTCTTGCCTCGGCAACCTTGGCGATGACCTCTGACATTACATCGTTGCTATTTTCGCCCAGACGCACGTACACCTCGATCTCCGAGCTGCTTGGATTGCTATTCGATGTCATGTACTCAACGCCGCGCGCGCCGGCGATGCTAACTTGCAGCGGCGTCGTGACGAAGCCCTGCACGGTGCGTGCGCTGGCGCCGCGGTAGGTGGTCTCGATATAGATCACGCTGCGTTCCAGCTCGGGAAATTCGCGTATATTGACCCGAAACAGCGCCGTGCTGCCGAGCAGCAGCAACAGGCTGCTGACGACGATGGCCAGCACCGGGCGTTGGATGAAGTGATCGGTGAAAGCCACGGCTATCTAGAACTTGACGTCATCGTCGATGACTACGCGGGCATCCCGGTACAGTTTGTTCTGCCCGGCAGTCACTACCCATTCACTGCTGAGTAGTCCGCTCACAATAGCGATGCGGCCATCGCGAGTGGCTCCAGTCTCCACCACCCTCGGTTGTGTCGTGGTTTTGCCCATACTCTGCAGTAATACATAAACCGTATTGCCATGCAGTGAGTAGCTGACTGCGGTCTCCGGGACGGTGACCACACGGTTCGGTTGATCCAGATTAATCACAAGTCGCGCGAACATTCCGGGCAACAGTCCTGCACTGTCTTTGAGCGTCGCGCGCAGCATCAAGTTGCGGGTGTTGGTGTCAACTTTGGCGTCTAGCGCACTCAGCGTCGCAGTGAATTCCCGATCCGGGAATGCTGCCATATATACCGCAATAGACAGTCCGGGTCGCAGGCTGGGGAAGTAACGGTCTGGTACCGAAAAGTCGAGTTCCAGCTCAGACAGATCTTGCAGATTAGTGATCGCAGTGCCGGATTCAATGTAGTCGCCTACCTTGACCTTTATGATGCCGATAGTGCCGGCAAACGGCGCCACGACACGTTTATTGTCGAGTTGGGCATTGGTCTCGGCGAGTTGTGCGATGGCACTGTCCAGATCCGCCTGCGAGCGGTCATACTGGCTTTGCGGAATCGACTTCTGCTTGATTAAACGGGCATCGCGCTCATACAGCAGCCGCGCCAACTTGAGGTTCGCCTCCTGTTGGCTGCGGCCGGCTTTCTCTACATTGTCGTTCAGTGTCAGGATGGGCTGGCCGGTCTTGACTATGTCTCCGGAATTGACCGCAATGGAGATCACTTCGCCGCTGGTTTCAGCGCTCAACTCTACACCGCGGGCAGCGCGAATCGTCCCCACAGCTTCCAGTTCAGACGGCCAGACAGCTGCTTGTGCGGTGGCGGCAGCGACGGTAATGGGCGGCGGAGCAAAATCGGTAGCGGCCAGTGAAGAAGCCTTGTTGTAGAGGTAGCCCGCAATACTGCCAAAAATAAGCAGCAGCAGAACGACGACGAACAGGTAAGCGCGCAATACCTAGCCCCTTGTATTTATTAGGTTTGCGGTTTTATCGCAAATATTATGAGTCAACGAATCAGTCTAGTGACTTTATCGGTGGTGTGCACTACCTGTAGCCAAATAGTGCCAAAAGCAATCGCTGTTCAGAATGGGACTTACCGAAGCGGCAAGACCGGCGTCAAAGCGAGTAGAGCTTATCGGGACACGCCGTAATTACGTACCTGTAAACAGGGGCAAGACCCTCCCGGTGGGCTCGCTTCGCGGATGGCCGCCCCCATGGAGGGGTTCACAGCGGCCCCGCCCGAATAGAGTTCAATTTAGCGCCGACCTTGATGCGAAAACAGACGCTATTTGTCTCTGTCAAAACATTGGATTGGTTTGCTGGTACTCGATACAGACCGGTATTGCAAGAATTTGAGAAGCAGCCAGCGCTTTGAGTCATCCTGCATTTGGCTTATGCTTGTGAGAACGAGCGGCGATGTCGCTTATGACAGTAGAGGTAATCCGTTGAGAAATGCGCGCAAACTGAAAAATCTGCAGAAGCAAATGGATAGAGCCATCACTTATGACGAGTGGAGCGAGGCCGCTCGGTCACATGACGAATTTTCCGGGCACAAACGCTGGCGACAAGTGGACCACACTAGCCAATACGACTATGCGCAGATACGGTTGCGCCTGGACAAGTTGCGCAGCCTGAGGTCGCGGCACGATTATCAGGGGCTTTTGTTCACTCTGAACGAGGGCATTCACGGGAACATGGGCGGCATGGGACGGCACAGTCTCTATAGTCGTGCCAAGTTCGGCACCAAATCATTGATTGAGCAGTATATTGACGAGGTTGATGACTCACTGCGCTTCCTCGCCGAGTTGAAAACCGACGATATCAACGTTCAGGAAAAGCTCGATTTCTTTTATCGCGCAAATATCTGTTTTGGTCGCTCCGCCCTCATGCTCAGTGGCGGCGGTGTTCTGGGCTTTTACCATCTGGGTGTGGTCAAGACACTACTGGATCAGGATCTGCTGCCTCGTGTGATCTCAGGGTCAAGTGCAGGCGCTCTGGTAGCGGCTACCTTGGGCACACACACCAACAAGGAACTGGAACATTTTTACGAGCCAGCGAACGTGCTGACCGAGGCCGAGCGAGAGGCCAGTGCATTGTCCCGTATGTTTTTTGGTGCTAATACGCAGATCGATGTGGCCGATCTGGAAAAACTCATCGCCCGCATGATTCCTGACCTGACATTTCAGGAAGCCTATGAGAAGACCGGCAGGCAGATCAGTATCTCCGTAGCGCCTGCGGAGTTGCATCAGCGCTCACGCCTGCTAAATGCGATTACTTCCCCCAACGTTTTCGTGCGGGAAGCCGTCATGGCCTCCTGCGCCGTGCCCGGTGTGTTCCCGCCGGTGATGTTGATGGCCAAGAATCAGCACGACGAGCGGCAACCTTATTTGCCGACCCGCAAGTGGGTTGACGGCTCTATTGCCGATGATCTGCCCGCCAAGCGTCTGCAGCGCCTGTATTCCACCAACCATTACATTGTGAGTATGGTGAACCCTATTGCGATACCCTTCCTCAAGCACGATGGGAAGCGCAGTGCAATGACGGCAGCGCTGGGGACGCTCGGTGTCGGCATGGGCCGGGAGCTGTTGAATTTTTACCGGGGAATGGTTCAGGATCGCAGCGAGACTTGGCCGCGCTTCAATATGTTGATGAGCAGTGTCCACTCGCTGATGGATCAGGAATACAGCGGCGACATCAATATTGTGCCCAATTTCAGGTGGTACAATCCGGCCAAATTGCTGTCGCACCTGTCCAAGAAAGATTTGATCGCACTGATGGAAGGCGGTGAGCATTCGACCTATCCTGCTGTCGAGGCGATTCGTACCTGCACCAAGATCAGTCGAACAATGGAGGAGATACTGCATCGCTTCGAGCAGGGTGATTTGCGGCCAGATGCATCTGACTATCATCGCCCGCGTTCCTCGCGCCGCCGGCCGTCGCCGACCCGTGCCGACCGCGAGGCGCTGCGGGAACATCGGCTTCATTCCGGGCACGTTGAAAAAGAGCCCGCAAAAAAAGTACCTGCGCCACGCAAGAAAAGGGCAACGCGTAGCAAATCGAAGATAGGCGGTGCGTTGACAGCCAAGGGTGAGGGGAAGCGCAGGGCTGCCTGAGAGCTCTCAGCGCATTAGTGCCAAGCCCGGCAGGCTTTTGAAGAGGCGCTGCCGGCAGTTGCTTGTGCATTTCAGTCCTCGGCGTACCGTTTAATCACCTGCTTACCCAGTGCCATTAAGTGCACTTGGTCGGGACCGTCTGCCTGACGGCACCACCGTGCATAGTTGAATGCCTCCGCCATGCAGTAGTCTGCTGTCAAACCGCCCGCGCCGTGCATTTGCATGCAGCGATCTATAACGGTCTGCACCATCAGTGGCACTGAGGTCTTGCTCGCGGCTATCATATCCAGCGCGCCCTTGGCACCCACTTCATCCATCTTTTTGCAGGTTTTCAGTACCAGCAGACGCGCCATTTCGATCTCTGAAAAGCAACGGGCGATGTCTTCGCGCACTGACTGGTGTTGGCTTAACGTGCGGCCAAAGGTAGTGCGTGAGGCGACGCGTTTGCAAGCCAATTCCAGCGAGCGCTGCGCCGCGCCAATCAGGCGCATGCAATGGTGGATGCGACCGGGGCCGAGGCGCCCCTGAGCAATTTCAAAACCCCGGCCCTCGCCCAGCAGCATGTTATCCAGCGGCACGCGGACATTGTCGAATACCATTTCGGCGTGGCCAATGGGTGCATCGTCATAGCCCAGTGTGGTCAGTGGACGAATCAGTTGCAGACCGGGAGTATCTTTTGGCACCAGCACCTGGGACTGCTGTTGGTGACGATTCGGATTACTGGGGTCAGACTTGCCCATGACGATGAATATCCGCGTGCGCTCGTAAAGGGCGCCGGTGATGAACCACTTGCGTCCATTGAGTACCCATTCATCAGCGTCGCGCACAATACTCAATTCAATATTGGTGGCGTCTGAGGACGCGACCTGCGGTTCTGTCATGGCATAAGAGGATCGTATGTCACCTGCCAGCAGTGGTGACAGCCACTGCGCCTGTTGTGTGGCAGTGGCGTATTTCATAAACACTTCCATGTTGCCGGTGTCCGGTGCGTTGCAGTTGAACACTTCGGGCGACCACAATACGCGGCCCATGGTTTCTGCCAGCGGCGCGTATTCGAAATTGCTCAGGCCACCATGCTCACTGAACTCGGCCAGCGACGGCGGAATAAACAGGTTCCACAATCCTGCCACTTTGGCCTTCGCTTTAAGCTCGTCCATGATGGGGAGGTAGCTATAGCGATTGGGGGCAGCCTCTAACTGCCGCGCATACTCCTCCTCACGCGGGTAGATGTTCTGCTCCATAAAGTGGGTGAGCAGGGCCTGATAATGAAGGGAATTTTCACTGTAATCGAACACGCGAACTCCTGCTGAGCAGAGGATTTGTAGCGACTGTAAATATAGCGGGCTGTGGACAGCCCGCTGGATGTGGTCTAGATGCGCTCGATGATAATCGCCGGCGCCATGCCGCCAGCTGCACACATGGTGATCAAGCCGAATTGCTGGTCGCGGCGCTCCAGTTCGTCCAGTACGGTGCCAATGAGGAGTGCCCCGGTTGCGCCGATGGGGTGGCCCAGCGCCATCGCTCCGCCATTAACGTTGACTTTGTCACGATCAAGGCCCAGATCACGGATGAATTTCTCCGCTACCACTGCGAAGGCCTCATTGATTTCGAACAGGTCGATGTCGGCAATGGAAAGACCGGCTTTTGCCAGTACTTTTCGGGCTGCTGGAACAGGCGCATTCAGCATCAGGGTAGGGCAGTCGCCCATATTGCACATGGCTTTGATACGGGCGCGCGGCTTCATGCCATGGGCTTTAGCATAGGTCGGCGACGCCAATAGGATAGCACCAGCACCGTCGACGACGCCGGAGGAGTTTCCGGCGTGATGCATGTGGGTGATTTCCAGGCCGGGATACTTTTGCAAGATCATGCTGCGAAAAGTGATGCCGCTGTCATCCAGCGGATAATCCGCCATGGGCGCAAACGAAGCCTTGAGCTCGGCGAGTGCTTCAAGTGTCGTCTGCGGACGCGGGAACTGTTCCTTGTCCAGCGCCAATGTGCCGTCGGCCGAGTACACCGGTATGAGGCTCTTGTCGAAGTAGCCATTGTTGATGGCATTAGCTGCGCGCTGTTGCGAAGTGTAGGCCAGCGCATCCAGCGCCGCACGATCAATGCCTTCCATGCTGGCAATGGCATCGGCACATACGCCCTGATGTGGTTGCGGATGCATCGCCCTCAGTGTCAAGTTGCCATTGTCCAAAAACATGCTCGGCATCGCACCTTCTTCACTGTATAGCGACATCATTTCTGCGCCGCCGCCGATAACCAGATCCTCAGTGCCAGACATAATACTCATCGCTGCCAGGTTTACCGAAGTAATGCCCGAGCCGCAGAAACGGTCCAGCGTCATACCGCTGGAGCGAATATCATAGCCTGCTTCCAGTGCTGCCATCCGCGCGAGGTCACCACTCTGGCGGCCGCGCTGGGAACTGGTGCCGAAGATAACGTCGTCGACATCGGCGGTATTCAAGTTATTGCGCTCGGCGAGCGCTTTGAGCACAGTAGCGCCCAGATGTTGTGGGTGTTGCTCGGTGAGGGCGCCTTTGCCCTTCTTGCCAATACCGCGCGGGGTGCGGCAGGCATCAATGATCCATGCGTCTGACATTGTATTGCTCCTTATTTACCTTTCCAGTTGGGGGCGCGTTTCTCGGCGAAGGCTATAGAGCCTTCCATCGCATCTTCGCTGCCGAATATCGGCATTACGAGGTCCTGCTGTTTTTTCCACATCTCCTGGGCAGACCAGTCGGCTGACTCCCGCACAACTTGCTTGCTGATGGCAACAGCCAGTGGGCCGTTAGCGACAATTCGTGCGGCCATCACCTTCGCGGCTTCCAGCGCTGTACCCGCAGGTACGATTTGGTTGACCAGACCCATTTCATAGGCGCGCTGCGCGGTAATGAAATCGCCAGTGATCGCCATTTCCATGGCTAGTCGCGAGGGGATCTGACGGGGTAATTTCATCAGGCCGCCAGCTGCAGCGGCGAGGCCGCGTTTGACTTCCGGGATACCGAATTTGGCGTTGTCTGCAGTGACAATGAGGTCGCAGGATATAGCGAGTTCGAGCCCACCCGCCAATGCGTAGCCCTCAACGGCCGCAATCAGCGGCTTGCGCGGTGGAGCTTCGGTCAGGCCGGCAAAACCGCGGCCCTCAACCATCGGCATTTCACCGCTGACAAATGCCTTGAGATCCATTCCCGCGCAAAAAGTGCCACCCGCACCGGTGATAATGGCGACATGAATACTGTCATTGCTATCCAGTTCGTCCATAGCAGCGGCGACACCAACGGCCACAGCCCGGTTGGCGGCATTCTTCGCTTCAGGTCGGTTCAGGGTGACGGTCATGATGCCGTCCGTTACATCTACCAGTACTTCATTTGACATGCTCTGCTTCCTTCTCAGTGTGAAATTAAGTGAGTGGCGATGAGTATCACCATTGGGTTGATTAGTCCGTCAGCATCATTGCGAGATCGGCCAGTTGCTCGACAGCGTCACCCTCGGAGTCTGCTTCGGCGCTGGAGGCGGTGCCCATTTGCGCGCGTTTGACGATGCCTTGCAGGATCGCTGCCAGCCGAAATAGCGAAAACACGAGGTAAAAGTTCCAGTTCTCGATGCCCTTGCGCCCGGTGCGCTCGCAGTAGCGTGCAATGTACGCTTCATCGGTGGGGATACCAAGTGCAGCACGATCCACTCCGCCAAGACCCTTGATACGACCCTCACGCGGCAGCATCCAGGCCATGCATTGGTTGGCCAGGTCTGCCAGCGGATGGCCCAGCGTGGACAGCTCCCAGTCCAGTAGCGCGATAACACGCGGCTCGGTAGGGTGGAACATCATATTGTCGAGACGGTAGTCACCATGCACCAGACTGACCGTGCCGTCATCCTCGGGCATGTGGGCAGCAAGCCAGGGCATCAGTGACTCCATGGCCGTTATGGTGCGCGTTTCTGAGGCGCGATACTGCTTACTCCAGCGCCCGAGCTGACGTTCGAAATAATTACCGGGACGCCCAAAATCGCGCAAGCCCACTGCATCTACGTCGACGTTGTGAAGTGCTGCCATGGTCTCATTCATGGCATCGTAAATGGCACTGCGCTCTGTGTTGTCCGCTGCCTCGGGCAGTAGTGGGTCCCACAGGATACGACCCTCTTTATACTCCATAACGTAAAACATGGATCCGATCACCTTGTCGTCCTCACACAGCATATGGGTGTGAGGTACCGGCACAGCGGTATCGCGCAGCGCACTGATAACACGAAACTCCCGGTCAACGGCGTGGGCGGACTTCAATAACTCACCCGGCGGCTTGCGTCGCAGCACGTAATGGCTGCCGTCTGCTGATGTCAGTTTAAAGGTGGGGTTGGACTGGCCGCCGGCAAACTTATCCGCCTCGACGGGCGCTGCGAATCCCGGAATATGGTGCGTCAAGTAATCGCCGAGGCTTTCTATATCCAGTGTCTGTGTTTTCATATCCTGTTCTTTTTAGTTAGCCCGGCCGGGGTCTGTGGCGAGGAATACAAAGTCTGTGCTGTGGGCGGGCGCGGAACAATGACAGTTCGCAACAAATAAGTGTACCTGAACTTACAACGCCGCGCTAAACTCGTTGAGTAGCGCGCGGTCAGGCGGTATGCTTGTTGTCGGGATGCAGTGCCGACCTGATTGTCCAACGGGGCATAGTTGTAGGTTGGCTGCGGCAACGATCTCTCGAGTCTATCGAATGGCAAGAATAAGATGAATGTGCCCCGGCGAGATATTCTTCATGTGTTGTTGTTGATGGGCGCTGCGTTCCTCTCGGGATGCAGTACCCCGGCCCCTCAACCATCACCGCAGCCTGTATACAATGGCCACGGCGATAAGCTTCTCAAGGCTAACGATATACTTTTCTCTGCGCTGGGTCAGGTTGGGATACCGTATCGATATGGCGGCAGTACGCCTGACAACGGTTTTGATTGCAGCGGCTTGATACAATATGTCTTCGCGGAAAGTGCGGATATCAAATTGCCTCGCACCGTTGCGCAAATGAGCAAGATCCAAGCGCCGACGATTGACGAATCGAACCTGCAACCGGGAGATCTGGTCATTTTTGCAACGGGCTCGGGCAGTCGTCCAAATCACGCCGGCATATACGTTGGGGGTGGTCGCTTTGTACACGCACCGAGTCGCGGTGGGTTTGTCCGTATGGACTTTCTCAACGAAGCGTATTGGCAGCGCAATTACCTGAACGCGATAAGGCCGCTGGCGGCGGTTACCCGATAATTGAATAAGTTTCGACGACCAACAGCCGCGCACACCGTTTCAATGGGAGGCGACACCGCGCTTGTGCAGCCAATTGGCATCACAGAGCGGCGTCAGGTAGAGCAGCGAACTGAAGATTATATTGTTCTGGCAGAGCGTATTTACGACTGCCAGTTCGATCGCGTGCCGGTGCTTTTTGATCTCAAGGGGCGCGCTGCAGGGATGTTCAAAAGCATCGGCAAGCGCCGCCTCATCCGCTACAACCCGTGGATTTTTGCCAAGTATTACGAGGAGAATCTGCGCGATACCGTTCCGCATGAAGTTGCGCACTACATTGTCCACGAACTCTATCCGCGACGCGCTACCAAACCTCACGGGTCTGCCTGGAAAAAATTGATGGCAAAGTTCGGTGCTGATGCCGGCGTGACCTTTGATCTTAACCTGGACGGTGTACCCCAGCGCAACCAACAAACCCACCGCTATTGCTGTGGATGTCAGTTACATGAGGTGTCCACAACCCGGCACAACAGGGTCCAGAGGCGCCGCATGCGTTATCAATGCTGTTCCTGCGGTGGTCTGCTGGTATACACGCCGCAGGAGAGCAGTGCGCCACCTGGGTTCCTCCATTTGGAGGAAATCAGCAGTATCTAATCGCTTATCCCCAGCTCTACGCCACTGAATTCGGTGTTGTCGTCGTTCAGGTTTGATCCAGCCACTACTGCTCGCTCCGGGGCCAAGCCTGTCTCATTTATCAGGTAACGTTTTACGGCTGCCGCCCGTTGGCCCGCCAGTGCGAGCATTTGCTCATCGGACGCCGTAATATTGTCTACCACGTGCACATATTGCTCCCGCGCCGTCTTTTTGGTGGCTGCGTCGCTGCTGCCGGGAAGGTCCTCATAGAGCTCGTCAATCGCCACCTCCCAGTCCGGGCCTTTCGATTTGATTTCCTGCGCAGTCAGTCCGCGCTCCAGTAGTGCAACCTTCAGGGCGTTGCGCTGCAGTCGCTCGCGATCAGCCGTTTTATTGAGTTTCCCGGTGATGACCAGCGATAAGCTCGGTCGCTGGCTAAGCGCCTCAGCCAGTTCGTTGAGCTTATCTCGGGTCTTCTCAGTAACGGTGGCCGAGCCGGACGTAAAGCTCAGGCGCTGCAGATCACCCTCTGAGCTCACGAGATTCGCCAGCAAGGTAAACGGTGCTGTGATCGCCTTGGTCAGCAGATTGACGAGGGCATCGGCGATGACGTCGCCCAGATCGAATTTAGGATTGTTGACATTGCCGTTTACCGGAACCGCCATATCGATAATGCCGTTAGAATCAGTGAGCATCGCCAGCGCGAGTTCCAGTGGTAAGTCGATTGCCTTGTCGCTGGATATTTTCTCGCCCAGCTTGAGTTTTTCGACGCGTATCGCATTATCACCCTCTACCTCGTTGTCCTTGAGAACATAGTGCAGGTTGAGATACAGCAGGCCACGGTCGATAACATAACCCGCATAAGTGCCGGCGTAAGGCGATAGCAGTGCCATATCAACGCCTTCAAACACGAGCCTCAAATCAAGGTTGGTGGGCGTGGCCATGGGTGTGACCTCGCCGCTGAGTGTGACCGGCGCATAGCCGTCCACCGATCCTTTCAGATCGACGCTGGCGGCTCGCTCCGTGTCCGAACTCAGATTGAGGACCTCGCCGTCCAGATCTCCGATAACGGCACGGAATTGAATAGGCAGCGACTGATCCATAAAGTCGATTGCGCTATCGCTGATCAGTATCGTGGGTATATTCAATGTCCAGGGCTTGTCCTCGGTGAGCTCCTCTGCCAGTTGTTTTGCCTCCTCGCCTACTTCCTCCTGCCAGATTTTACTGGCGTTGATGGAGCCGTCTTCTTGAATGTGCAGGCGCCCGGTATATCCGTCGATGATGAGTTTTTCCAGCAACAGCGTGTGCTCAGTCATGTCCACGGCCAGGCCATCGATACGTACCAGATCGAAGCCGGTGAGCTGGACCTCGACGCCCTCGCGGCGTGCCGAGAACGCATGAATATTCCCCTGCAGCGCGACGGTATTGGGCCCAAAGTCCTGCAGTTCTACTTGGCCTTTTACAGCAACTTCACCGCCGGTGATCGTCGCCTTCAGCGCCCTGGGTAGAGTGGGGTTGGCCCAGGCCAGCGGCAGCCCCTCCAGCGAGTAGTCAATGCGACCATTGCCAAGGTCCAGTGCCAGTATGCCGCTGACCTCGATCTTTGCCTGCTCGTTGATCGCCAGGCTCAGCGACAGGTTGGTGTCGCCGGACAGTGGCCAATTAATATTTCCCAGTGCGGCATCCAGTGGCGCGATCCTGAGTGTCTGTGGATCAGTAAACTCCGAGCGCCATTGCACGCTACTATTACTGACTTGCGCTTTGCCAAGCGTCACTGTCCATGGCCGCGCCGTTGCGTCCTCGTCGACCTCCGCTGCAGTGGTGGGCAGGTCTAATGTGAACAGTTCCTGCAGGCTGATCCTGCCGTCTTCCATCCAGCTAGCCAGCGCAAGTGTATCCAGCGTCACGGTGTCTATGCTGATCGCTTGCGCTGCGCTATCAAGCTCAATATTGCTGATGTCGAGCGTCTTCAGACTCACGCCGGTATCGGCAAGTGGTGCGCTGGCGGCAGGCACAATATCGAGATTGGACAGCGCAACATGTCCCTCGCTGATCTTATAGCTAAGCACATCGCTCCAGTCCAACTGATAATTGCCCTCCACGAGCAGCAGGCCGTCCTTCAGTTCAAACGCCAACCACGGTTTTGCATACTCCCAAAGCTTGTGCAAATTGAGACCGGTGAGTGCCAAGCGCCCCCAACTCTGGCTCAGCGGAATCGAGATATCGCCATCCCACTGTAATTTACTGCCGTTCGGCGCCTCCACTTTGACACTGAACCGACGACCTTCTTCGACGATGGTAGATAGGTCTTTGACCTGTATGTGAAGTCCGTTCCAGCGGCTGACGTAAGCTGTGTCTCTCGCCTGGTCGGTCACCACAATGGCTTCAGAGTGCAATTCAAGATGGTGAATCATAACGCCGGGTAGCGCGCTATCCTCATTTGCAGGGGGTTCTTCACTCGCAAGGGGTTCTTCACTCGCAAGGGGTTCCTCAGGGGCCGGTTCGCCACTGATCAGATCTGAGAAATTGAACTCGTCTTCAGTCACTCGTGTGATGGCTACATACAGCTCGCGGATTCTTGCCGTATCGAGCACCAAGCCACTTTGCCACAGGCTTTCAAGCGACAGATCGATGGAAGCCTCGCTGAAGGTTACAAAGCGCTCGCCACTGCTATCGTCCAGCTCGCATTGCTGATGTCGAGGCTCAGTGTAAAGGGATTGAGCAGCACCCAGTCGGTGTGTGGCTCCCTGTCGAACGTATCGGCCAGGTAGCGGTGTGGCAGGATGTTAAGGGCGGGGGTGATCAGCAACAGGGCAATTGCAAGATAAGAGATATAGGCAATCACCGCGATACGCAAAAAGATACGCATAATCAGGGTTCCTGTACTGTAATGAATTCAGGCACAAAGATAGTGGATAATTGCGTCAATGCCCACCGCGTATGAAAAGTGCTCAGCAGTGGCTGTTTTTCATTGAAGCTCAGTTAAAAGATGGCAGACCGGCGCCAAACCGAGTAAAGCTTTTTGGGACACGCCGTAAATACGTCCATGTAGGCTTGCGTCGCGCATCCATGGCCTCAGACGGTCCCTGCAATCTCTACTCGCTTTGACGCCTACGTATTTCCCTTCGGATGACGAAAATACTATTGGATTCAGAGGCCAATGGCACACACGTAATTCCAAACGTGGCACTTAGGCGGTGAATTGAATGTTATTGGGGTGGGACTGTGCGAGGCAGGACGCCGAGCCCAAGCCCCCATGGATGGGTTTACGGCGGGTCCCAGCCCGATAACATTCGATTTATCGCCGGTCTCCAAGTTAAAGCAAGCACCCGTCTGTTCAGAGACCTTTGCGATATGTGTAGGGTGTTATCCCTGTCCAACCTTTAAAAGCACGGATAAACGCGCTCGATTCCGAGAATCCCGCGCGGTGTGATATTTCCTCGATGCTGAGTCCTTGCTTGCCCAAAAAATGCAGTGAAGTGTCGCGTCGCGTCTGGTTCTTGATGTCTTTGAAGGTAGTGCCTTCCGCGGCCAGTCGTCGTCGCAACGTTTGTGGGTGGACCTCAAGGGCCGTAGCGACTTCATTCAGTTCCGGTATATCACGCAGTTGCCTGCGCACCAGGTCGCGGACGCGAGATGTCCAGCTGTTTAAAGCGTAGTCCTGAGTGAGCATAATCAGCGTCGGATGCCGCAAAAAGTGCCGCAACGAAGTTTCATTCTGGGTGATGCGCTTCTCCAGCAGGCTGTTTGACAGTACCAGTTGTGAGCGCGTCTGCTCGAACTCCATTGGGTTGGCCAGAAACATGTGCCGGTAGTCCTGGGCGGGGGCCAATGGTGCATATTCCAGTTGCACCACTTGCATTGGCAGGTGCTCCTGCACCAGCCAGCTGGCAAAGCGGTGAGTATTGAACAGCAGTAATTCGTGCAGAAAGGGCGTCGGTGCGTTGTTGTCATTCTGTGTTTGTAAAAAGATGCGAGCGAGTTCGTCTTCCTCTTCCAGTACCGGGTGCACGCCCACCTCAAAAAGCTGGTAATAGCGGCAGTAACGGCTCAGGGCCTGCCCCAGAGTTTCGCAACCGATTACCGCGTGGCACATCATTGACCAGCAACCAATGGGTAGTGGTCGTGTGCCGTAACCGAGTGTTTCATCCTTCATTGCCTGCATCGTACTGACCTGTAGGTCGGCGAAGCGCTCGATAGAGATGCGGGCAGTGCTTTCCAACATCACGCGCGGGGAGATGCGATGTTTGCGCAGCAGGCTGATGGGGTCCAGTCCCTGTGCGACCGCATTTTTCAGTACCGCCCGCGCAAAATAGACGGATATCGACAGGTCGCGCATGGTTCGGTCAGGCCTCGCTGCGTTGTGTGCTGAGCAGGATAGGCTTGCTGTCGACGGAGGCGATACGGTTGCGCCCGCCACGCTTTGCCAGTTGCATTGCCCGGCTGGCTTCCTGCGACAACTTGTCCAGATCTGTTTCTCCTGAGCAGCCGGCCACTCCTATACTCACTGTTACGGGTATGCGCTGTTGATTGACGACAAGCGGGCGCTCGGCGATATCGAGCCTGAGCCGCTCCGCCAATATGCGGGCGCCATCGAGCTCGGTATGCGGCAGTATCATCAGGAACTCGTCACCCCCCGTGCGGGCTACCACATCGCTGCCGCGCGTCACGCGCTGCAGACACTGCGCGACTAGTCTGATCACCTGATCGCCCGCATCGCTGCCAAAATTGCCGTTGATTTCCTTGAAATGGTCAATGCCCGCGATCACTGCGGCGGTGGGTAATTGCCCGCGAGCGGCCTCTGCCAGGGTGAGATGCAGGGCGTTTTCCAGCCCGCGGCGGTTCAGCAACTGGGTCAGCGGATCCTCAGTAGCCAAATGCGACAGGCTTTGTTGGTATTCAATCAAGATGCTGGCCATAAAGCCCAAAACAACAAGGGTATAGGCAGAGCTGTAAACGCCAAAAGTGACAGCCTGAGCCAGCGCAAAATCACCCTTGATGAGCCATTGAAATAGCGCAGTACTGACGCCGAGCACCATCATCAACGCGGCTGCGGCGATGATGCCATCGCCCACATTGCTCTTTTTCCAGCAGCGCCAAGCGCACAACATTCCAGTGCAGAGGAAGAAAAACGCGGCGCTGACAGCCTGCACGCCGAACATTTCGCGCGGCCGCAGGAAAAACACACTCAGGCAGGCAATAAGGCAGATAATGCCTAAAACTACTCGGCCTCGCGTGATGCCTGCCCGTTGTCCGGCCGCCATAAAGAGTATGTAGCTATTGAGTATGGATGCGACGGAAGGGATGTCCACCACCATTGGAATTGCGGAAGCCTGTTGCAGTGCAAAGGCGATCCAGCCCAGTAGCGCTGCCATGAAGTACACCGCATACAAGCTCAGCCCGGGTGATGCGTTGCCCGCATCGCTGAGTACATAGACCACTAACATTTGCGCGCAGGTGATCAAAAAGATCAGTCCAAAGTACATCACGATCCAGTTTTCGGGATGAATCTGTTCCATAGTCCTTCCGATTTTCGCCGCTGTAGGCGGCTGTAATGTCCTGTCAATTTATTTGTCGGGGCAGGTCATTGTTGGCCTACCCGGTGCTCACCATACTAGCCACCGCTCATTTTTAGACGTGCAGAGGGTACACCATGTTGCAACGAGTATTTACTGAAGAGCAGCACATGTTTCGCGATGCCTATCGCAAATTTCTCGCTGCCGAGATTGTGCCACATATGGAGTCGTGGCGTGAGGCTGGAATTGTCGACCGCGCAGCCTTCAGACGGGCCGGCGAACAGGGCTTTCTGATGGTGTGGCCAGATGAAAAGTATGGCGGCATGGGCGATGCGGATTTTCGTTTCGAGCAGATCATCATTGAGGAAAGCAACTATGCGCGCGCTGGAGACTGGTTCAATACGCTGCACAGCCGCCTTGTAGGGCCGTACTTTACACGTTTCGGCAACGAGGAGCAGTGTCAGCGGTTGCTGCCCAAGTGCGTGAGCGGGGAGAGCATACTGGCCATCGCGATGACGGAGCCAGACGCCGGCAGCGACCTCGCGGGCATGCGCTCCACGGCGGTTGAGAAAGACGACCACTGGGTGCTCAATGGCTCAAAAACCTTTATTTCCAATGGCATCAACGCCGATATCATTATCGTGGCGGCCAAGACCGACCCCGAAAATAATCCGCATCATATGACGTTGTTCATCGTCGAGCGCGGCATGGCTGGGTTCGAGCGCGGGCGCAATCTCAAGAAGATGGGCATGAAGGCACAGGACACTGCAGAGTTGTTTTTTAGCGACGTCAAGGTGCCCAAGACCAACGTGCTGGGGGAGCCCGGTCAGGGTTTCATTTACTTGATGAAGGGGCTGGCAGAGGAACGGCTGTTGGGTGCGGCGGGCTATCTGTCCTCTGCCCAATTGTCCTGGAACCTCACTCTAGACTATGTCAAGGAGCGCAAGGCCTTTGGCAAGCCGGTGGCAGCCTTCCAGAATACGCAGTTCAAATTGGCGGAGTTGCGCACTGAACTGGATTTTGCTCAGGTCTATGTGGACCAGTGTGTGGTTGCCTTTAACGCGGGCCAGCTGACCGCAGTAGATGCAGCCAAGGCCAAGCTTGCCACCAGCGAGTTGCAAGTGGCGGTGGCAGAGGTTGGCGTGCAGCTGCATGGCGGCAACGGTTATATGGACGAATATCCCATTAGCAGGCAGTATACTGATGCGAAGATTTCTACTGTCTACGCTGGCAGCTCCGAGATAATGAAAATCATCATTAGCCGGGATTTTTTGGGCGAGGCTTATGCCCCGTTTAATACCCGTAATTTTTAGCACTTCAATATCAGCGCAATCAACTGACCCTGCAGGAGAAATATTATGGATCTGAAAGATAAAGTAGCAGTTATTACCGGCGGTGCCTCTGGACTTGGCCGTGCCACCGTCAGGCGTTTTGTCGCCAATGGCGCCAAGGCCGCCATCTTCGATATGAACGAGGAGAAGGGCAACCAACTGGTGGCCGAATATCCCGGCCAGGTCATTTTCTGCAATGTCAACGTGACCGACGAAGCATCTGTAGTGGCGGGTGTCGAAGCGACCATGAAAGAATTTGGCGGTATCCATATTTGCTGTAATTTCGCTGGTACGGGCAACGCTATTCGCACCATGGGTAAGAAAGGACCGTTCCCGCTAGCCGAGTTCAACCGCATCATTCAGATTAACCTGGTTGGCACTTTTAACGTGTTGCGCCTGTGCGCTGAGAAAATGGCAGACAACGAAGTGCTCAACGAAGACGGTGGTCGCGGCGTCATCATTAATACTGCGTCTATCGCAGCCTATGAGGGACAGATCGGTCAAGCGGCTTATGCTGCCTCCAAGGGCGGCGTAGTGGGTATGACCTTGCCGATCGCGCGCGATCTCGCTGTACTGGGTATTCGTGTTAACACCATCGTGCCTGGTCTGATCGCCACGCCACTGATGATGGGTGGTGCGGAGGAAATGACGCCTGAAATTGCCGAGTTCCTGCAGCCGTTGGCGAATCAGGTGCTGTATCCAAAGCGTCTGGGCAAGGCGGACGAGATCGCCCAATTAGCTCAACAGTTGGTGGAGAACGATTACATCAATGGCGAGTGCATCCGTATGGATGGCGGTATCCGCATGCAGCCCAAGTAGGCCATTCTCAGCAATGTTCGTTACAGTATATCTGTAGCGAACGCACTCTGTACTGACAGGAGAAAGCGTATGGGTCCGTTGCACGGCTATACAGTAATCGAGCTCGCTGGTATTGGTCCCGCCCCGATGGGCGGTATGGTGCTGGCCGATATGGGTGCGGAAGTTATCCGTATTGACAGGGCTGCCGGCGGAGCCTCTATGAAGGATGTGAGCTCGCGCGGAAAAAAGTCTGTGGCGATCAATCTCAAGGATGAACGGGGGCGTGAAACGTTGCTGCGGATGGTGGAAAACGCCGACGTATTGATCGATCCGTTTCGCCCCGGTGTCTGCGAAAAGCTGGGTATTGGGCCGGATGTGTGTCTCGCCCGCAATCCCAAGCTGGTATTTGCACGCATGACGGGTTGGGGGCAGGAAGGGCCACTGGCGCAGAGCGCGGGACATGATATCAACTATATTGCCATTACCGGCGCGCTCTACGCGATGGGCCGCAAAGGTGAGAAACCGGTGCCGCCGCTGAATCTGGTGGGCGATATGGGCGGCGGTGGCATGTTGCTGGTCAATGGTGTTCTGGCCGCTTTACTGGAGACTGCGAACTCCGGCAAAGGGCAGGTGATAGATGTGGCCATGGTCGATGGCGCTGCGCAATTGATGTGGATGTTTTACGGTTTCCAAGCCGTGGGTATGTGGGACGCCACGCAACGCGGATCGAATATGCTGGACGGCGGCGCGCACTTTTACGATACCTTTGAATGCTCCGATGGTGAATACGTTTCGTTGGGTTCCATCGAGCCACAATTTTATGCTTTGCTTATGCAGCTAGCGGGCCTGCCCGAGGCGGATTTTGGCGTGCAACATGACCAGGCTAACTGGCCGCTGATGAAGGAGAAGCTGACCGTTATCATGAAGCAGAAAACGCAGGCTCAATGGTGCGAAATCATGGAGGGCACTGACGTCTGTTTTGCCCCCGTCCTCAACTTTATGGACGCTCCAATGCATCCCGCCAACATCGCTCGCAATAGTTATATCGAGCTTGATGGCATGACGCAGCCCGCTCCGGCGCCACGTTTCAGTCGCACTCCCTCCAGTGTACAACACGGTGCGCATGATCCCGGGCAAGATACGGAATCGGTGCTCAAAGCCATGGGCTTCGGTGAACAGGAACTGGCGAGCTTGCGCAGTGCCGGTTCTATCGCTTGACGTAGCCGGTTCTATCGTTTGAAGTGAGAGTCTCAGAGGTAAACGCCATGAGTAAATACCAGACAGTAATGGTCGAGCAGCATGGCTCGGTCGCGGTAATCAGTTTGAATCGGCCCGACAAGCTCAATAGTTTTGATGGGGTTTTGCGGCGCGAGTTGCTGCTGGCGGTGCGTGAGGTAAATGAGAACAACGGTGTTCGCGTAGTGGTGCTCACGGGTGCGGGCCGCGCGTTCAGTGCCGGTGCGGACCTGGGCGATATGCCCGAGGATAAAACTCACTTTCGAGTAGAAGACCAGCTCAACGGCGAATACAAGCCAATTTTGATGGAAATCCATGAGTCATCCAAGCCTTGGATCAGTGCAGTTAATGGTGCCTGCGCGGGCATCGGCAGTGCCTTTGCGATGGTCTGTGATCTTACCGTTATGGCGGATAACGCCTATCTCTATCAGGCTTTTGCCGCGATCAGTTTGGTACCTGATGGCGGTGCCACCTGGCATCTGGTGCGAACACTGGGCCGTAAGCGCGCCTACGAGGTGATTGTGACCGGCGAGAAGGTTGGCGCTGAAAAGTGTCTGCAATGGGGCTTGTGTAATCGAGTGGTGCCGGCGGATTTGTTATTGGCGGAGACTCTGTCGTGGGCGCAGGAGGTCGCGGGTAAGGCACCTTTATCGCTGCGCTACGCCAAGCAGGCGCTGAACGCAGCGATAGAGGAATCATTAAGTGACACCATATCCGGGGAAGCCAAGCTGCAGCATATCTGTATCACCAGCGACGACGCCCAGGAGGGTGTCGTTGCCTTTATGCAAAAACGTGCACCAGTCTGGAAGGGGCGCTGATCCCGCGCTGAGACTATGCCGGAGTAGCGATGGATAATGACATCAGACCGGAACTGCAGGCGTTGCGTGATCGCCTCGCGCTTACCCTGGATGCTGCGCGCGCGGAGGCGCATGTCAAACGCCAGGCAAAAGGCTACCGAACTGCGCGGGAAAATGTTGCGGACCTGGTGGACGCAGGCTCGTTTCAGGAATATGGCCAGTTGGCGGTGGCAGCGCAGCGCAGCCGTCGCGATTACAAAGATCTGCAAACCAGTACGGCCGCGGACGGTGTTATCACCGGTACGGCTACTATTAATGCGGATCTGGTAGGCGCGCAGCGTGCGCGCGCCGGCGTCATTGTTAATGATTATGCGGTGTTGGCGGGCACACAGGGTTTCTTCCATCACCGCAAGCTGGACCGCATCTGCGAGCTTGCCGAGAAACTGTCTCTGCCGTTGGTGATGTTTACCGAAGGCGGTGGGGGGCGCCCCGGCGATACTGACGTTACCACCCAGATTGCCGGACTGAATATCAAATCCTTCAGCACCTGGGCCGCGCTCAGCGGAGTAGTGCCGCGCATCGCCGTCAATAACGGTTATTGTTTTGCCGGCAATGCTGCCCTGTTTGGTTGCGCTGACTTTTGTATTGCCACCCGTAATTCATGGATTGGTATGGCCGGTCCGGCCATGATTGAGGGTGGCGGACTGGGTAAGCACGCTCCCACAGATATTGGCCCGATTGACGTGCAGGAAAAAAACGGTGTGGTCGATATCGTCGCCGAGGATGAGGCGCATGCGACGGCCATCGCGCGACAGTTGCTGTCTTATTTCCAGGGCGAGATAGCGGCTTGGCAGACGGTGCCCCAGGACGCTCTGCGCGATGCCATTCCAGAGGATCGCCGCTGGGGCTATCCGGTTCGCCGTGTTATCGAAACGCTGGCCGACGTTGATTCGTTTCTCGAACTACAACGTATCTATGGGCGCAGCATTATCACCGGCTTCATACGCCTCGAAGGTAAACCCCTGGGCTTGATCGCCAATGACTGCCAGCAATTGGGCGGCGCGGTCGATGCGGTCTCTGCTGAAAAGGCAGCGCGTTTTCTGCAGATTTGCGATGCTTTTGCGCTGCCTGTGTTGTCACTGACAGACACTCCCGGTTTCATGGTGGGCCCCGACAGCGAACTGCAGGGCGCAGTGCGGCGCATGTCATCACTTTTTCTGACCGGCTCGAAACTGCGAGTGCCGGTGGTGGCCATATTTCTGCGCAAGGCCTATGGGCTGGGTGCGATGGCGATGACGGGCGGTTCATTTGTCTCTCCCGTCTACGCCGCAGCCTGGCCCACTGGTGAATTTGGCGGCATGGGGCTGGAGGGTGCAGTGAGGTTGGGCTTTAGTAAGGAGCTGGAGGCACAGGAGAATCTGCTAGCGCGCGAGCAGCTATTTCAGCAACTGGTCACACGTTTGTATGAGCTCGGCAAGGCAACTGAAGCCGCTTCTTACCTGGAGCTTGATGCGGTCATCGATCCTGCGGATACCCGCGCGGTGATCCTGCGGGCTCTGGCGGCTGCGACAAAACCTTATTCATTCAATCCTATCTAGGGAATAAACCATGAAAGACTTGTTTAACGTCGAAGGCAAGGTGGCCGTAGTCACTGGCGGCTCGCGCGGTATCGGCGCCATGATCGCACGCGGGTTTGTTGAGAATGGTGTCAAAACGTATATCACTGCGCGCAAGGAGCAGGAACTGCATGCCACGCAGAAGGTGCTCTGCACTTTTGGTCAGTGCATCGCGATTCCTTCTGATCTGTCTACGCTTGAGGGGGTGACCGCGTTCGCCGAGGCGATCAAGTCAGCGGAGCCGAGCGTGGACATACTGGTCAACAATGCAGGTGCCACATGGGGGGCGGAGATTGACGAGTTTCCCGAGAGTGGCTGGGATAAAACGATGGACCTCAATGTTAAATCGCTGTTCTTTCTGACGCAGCAGCTGTTGCCAGCTCTGCGCGCAGGGGGCAGCAAAGACGACCCGGCGCGTGTTGTCAATATAGGCTCCATCAACGGCATTACGCACCCGCATATGAATAACTACGCCTACTCGGCCAGTAAGGCGGCTGTCCATCAGCTGACGCGGCATCTCGGTGCAGATCTCTCGCCTCAGGGTATTAATGTCAACGGTATTGCGCCGGGTTTCTTCCCCAGTAAAATGACGGCGCACTTGCTGCCGCATGAGGCAGAAGTGTCGAAGGGAATCCCCTGTGGCCGCTTGGGTAACGCCGAGGATGCAGCGGGTACGGCTCTATACTTGTGCTCGCGCGCGTCGGCCTGGGTCACCGGTCATGTTATCGTCCTGGACGGCGGTGCGGTTGCTAACGCTGGCTAGGTTCTATCGAATTATTCCAGCTGTACGCTCTGCACAGGCAGGGTAAAGTTGAGTGGTATTTACTCAAGCCCAAAAGGGGACTTAGGCGGTGAACTGCATTGCATAGGGCTGGGACTGTGCAATTCAATTTGCCGCCGAACCCGACGCTGAGGTGAGGCCATTTCTTTCTCGCCCGAATGGCGTTTACGTAGGCGGCTAGATCGGTGCCAGACCGAGTAGAGCTTTTCCGGACACGCTGTAAATATTTCCCTGTAGGCTCGCCCTGCGGATGGCCGCCGCACCCTCCGCGGCTTCAGACGGTCCCTTCAATCGCTACTCGATTTGACGCCTGTGTGACTCATTTCAGCTACAGTGAACGCTATTCCGATTAGAGTTCGCTTCTCCTTAACGCAGAGAATAAATGTATGGATGATGAACCTACACCAGAACAGACTGCGCCCGCGCTTTTTTTGATGCATGATTCCAAGCTTCAGGCAGAAGAAATCGCAACGTTAGCGGCACATGCGAGTGTGACGTTTTTGACTTGGGCTGAGCGCGAGGCGCCGCCACGTAACGCGCGCGTTTTGTTCTTCCTGGGCGATGAAATGATTCGCGATTTGGCCAATACCGCGTTGCAGCGTCAGTGGGAGGTCGGGATTCTCCCGCACGAGCAGGCGAGGCAGGCCATGTTGGCGCTAGGTGTACGCGGTGATTTACAGACGGTTTTCCAGCACTATCTCGCGGCACCTGTTATGCAGGCTGATGCACTTACCTGCAACGATGAACTGGTGTTTTCGTCTGTGGTCATCGGACGAGTGCTGGCTCTGCGTCCCTATGATATCAATCGGCACCAGAGCCGCTGGAGCTTGATGACGGGTGCGTTCAAGGGCCTTGGGAAATTAAAACTGGCTCGCTACCAGCTGACGACGGGCAAAGAAAAGGACATTCACCTGGCGGCGCTGGGCATGGTAGTGATGGGACAAACCCAGAGTGCGTTGCTAGGCCGCTCGTTTTTACAAGAGCTTGGTGCGAGCGACAGCCGCCTGTCAATGCTGGCATTGGCTCCGCGCAGTATTACCAGTTACCTGTGGTTTCTGCTGCGCCTGTTGTGGCCGCAAAAAATCAAGCTCTCACAGCTGCCGGCTTCGCTGGGTCTGGTGCAGTCTGATCGGCTGCGGATTGTCGCGCCCCAGGGCATGGAGTACCTGCTTGACGGGAAACCCGTGCATACCTCCGAAGTGGAGTTCAAGGTGCTGGAAGGTCGCTTTAACCTGTTACCGGGCCCTGCAATGGTACTGAGAAGTGAATCGTCCGCGCCAGTTATGAAGGAAACGGTGCGGTTAAACCATATACCATTGGCGGACGAGGCTGGGCCGCTTCTGGATCGTGAGTTGCCGCTTTTTAACCACGCGACTGAGGAAGAGTACCGCGGGTTATTTGTGTCACTGCGAGAAAACGCGAAGGTGTCTTCTTCCTATCAGGTGCTGATGGTGCTGAGCGTATTGCTGGCACTGGCGGGACTCTATGCCAATTCTTCACCGGTTATCATCGGAGCAATGATACTGGCACCACTGATGTCTCCTATTGTATCGCTGGCCATGGGTCTGGCGCGTTCGGATACCAGCCTGATTCGTACAGCCCTGAAAACGCTGATCGTTGGCGTCGTATGGGGTCTGGCATGCGGTATTCTCTTGGCATGGCTAATGCCGCTGGATATTCCCACGGATGAGATGAAAATGCGCATGTCTCCTACGCTGCTGGATCTCTTGGTGGCAGTAATATCGGGTGTGGCTTGTGCGTACGCATACTCCAGAGAAGAAATAGCAAAAAGTTTAGCGGGCGTGGCGATTGCGGTGGCATTGGTGCCGCCACTCAGCGTTGTGGGCATTGGTGTCGGTTGGGGCGACTGGGATATGGCTGCTGGCGCGTCTCTGTTACTGGTCACTAACCTGGTCGGCATTGCGTTGGCGGCCAGCGTCACTTTTCTGATTCTGGGCTTTTCGCCTTTTAAGCGGGCCAGAGCCGGCTTGGGTATTTCACTGCTGATGCTGGCAATTATTAGCGTGCCCTTATCTTTTTCTTTTTCGCATCTCGTTGAGCGTGAACGTATCCTCGGTCAAGTGCCGTCAGGCACTATTCAGTTGAAGGGGTTGGCAGTGCGCGTGGATCACGCAGATGTCGTCCTTGCACAGCCGCCTCTGGTATCGGTGGTTTTGAGTTCGAGTGAATCTTTGGACGCCGCGCAGGTAGATCAACTCAAAGCGATCATCACTGCAGAGTTGGCGCAGCCGATTCAACTTGAAGTGCAATCGAATATACGACGCTGAAGCCGTTGCACACACGGTGGAAGTCGAGCGACGCGACAGGTGGCGTTACAGGCATGTGGATTTGTAGAGAATGGACAAGATGATATCTAGAGCACTAGGTTTCGGCATAACCTGTATCGATGCGGGCTATGTAAGCGAGGGTGTGGCCAGTTTTTACATGATGGAGGAGGGCGATGAGGTTGCTGTGCTGGAGACGGGGACCAGCCATAGCGTGAAGACACTATTGCAAGTGCTGAAACAATCAGGTGTTGAGCCCGGCAGCGTGCGCTATGTCATTCCCACGCATGTACACCTGGATCACGCGGGGGGCGCCGGTGCAATGATGGCGGTGCTGCCGAACGCGCAGTTGTTGATTCATCCGCGAGGCGCAAGGCATATGGCGGATCCCTCGCGCCTGATCGGGGCGGCGTTGGAAGTTTATGGCCGGGAACTCTACGACACTCTGTATGGCGAGGTTATACCTGTTGATGTCGCTCGTATCCGTGAGATGGATGATGGCGAGACGGTGCTACTGGCGGGGCGAAAACTTGAGTTTCGCCATACTCGGGGCCACGCGGAACATCATTTTTGTGTTTGGGACGAGGTGAGTCGCGGTTGGTTTAGTGGTGATATGTTCGGCGTTTCTTATCCATGGTGTCAGTTTTCTGAGGTGGACTTTGTATTGCCCTCCACGACGCCCAGCCAGTTTGACCCTGTGACCTATTTGGAATCGTTGCAAATATTGAAACGCTATTCGCCACAGCGGATGTACCTGACCCATTATGGGGAGCTGGCCTACTCTGCTGAGAAGTCTGAGCTGCTCACGCGTCAGATTAAGGCCTACTGCGAATTTGCCGTTGTGGATTCGGTCAATGCCATTGATCTGCAAAAGCGATTGACCGATTACACGTTGGAACTTTTCTACCAGATCGGCGCGAATGGTGACGAGGCTCAGATAAGAAATCATCTGGTGTTTGACATGCAGTTGAATGCACAAGGCTTGCAGATGTGGCAGCAACGCATTGCCAATAAGTGATCAATGCCACCGTCAAAGAAGAGACGATCCATGTTTAAGATTAGACAGGTACACGATGCGATCTCACCAGAGAATCAGTTAGCGCTAGCGGCCGTACTGAATATTTATCAGGAGGCCTTCGCGTATTATCCGCAGTACGCGGTGAGGATTGTGGAGCTATTGAAGTTTACGAGTGAGCAGGGTTTTGATGTTATTCTGCTGGTCGCTGAAGGCCATAAAAATCGGGTGCTGGGATTTGCGCTCAGTTTCTATTTTGCGCGTGAGCGCTATGCGTATCTGGACTACATTCTCGCCAGTCCAAAAAGAAATACGCGTGGTTACGGCACGGCGCTCTATGAGGCTACTTGTGAACTGTTGCTGCAGCGCAAATGCAAAGGTCTGTTCATGGATGTGCCCACGGATGATGAGGGGCTACTGGTCGATAAGTCCGAGTTACAGATCAACCAGCGTCGCCTTACTTTTTATGAGCGCTTTGGTGCGCGACCCGTGATCAATACGCTCTATGAGCGCAGCTGGAATAAGGCAAACCAGGGTTTTTTCACGTATCTGGTCTTTGATGATCTGGAACTGGGTAAAACTCCGGCGCGTAAGGAAGCGCGCAAGATGGTTGCGAATATTTTATTTGCAAAGGCCGGTATCGAGCAGGACGACCCCAAGCTAACACTCATATTGGACTCAATGCAGGATGATCCGATCAAACTGCGGGAGCCTGTTTATATCAAACCGATTGTACACACGGCCAATACCAATCAGCGAACGCTTGAGTTTGTCAGTACGGGAGACGCCAACCAAATTCATCATCTACGCGAGAAAGGGTATGTTGAGCGACCGGCGCGCGTGCACGCTATCCTGAAAGGTTTGGCCACTATTCCCTTGCAAGAGTTCAAGCTCAAGTCCTTTCCTGAAAAACACATTACCGCAGTGCATAGCCAGAACCTGCTGAATTTTCTCAAGCAGGGCGCCCAGCATTTGGAAAGTGGACAACTCCTTTATCCTAACGTCTTTCCGGTGCGCAGGCCCGATCGCGTGCCCAAGTCCTGGGAGAGTCAGGCCGGATATTATTGCATCGACACGTTTACGCCGGTTACCGCCAATGCCTACACGGCTGCCAGAATTGCGGTGAATGCTGCACTGACCGCCGCCGAGCGCGTCGCGAAGGGGTCTTCGTTATGCTACGCACTGTGCCGCCCGCCTGGGCATCATGCGGAAGCACGCGCTTTTGGTGGATTTTGCTATTTCAATAATGCAGCCATTGCAGCGCATTATCTCTCCACGTCGGGCAAGGTGGCATTTCTTGATATCGATCACCACCATGGCAATGGCTCCCAGGATATTTTCTACCGTCGCAGAGACGTGTTGTTTGTGTCTATTCATGGTCACCCTACGCTGTGTTATCCGTATTTTGCAGGCTATCGTGATGAGAAGGGTGAGGCCGATGGGTTGGGTTTCAATCGCAATTTCCCACTGTATCCCGGCGTAAATGACAATGCTTACTGTGAGACGCTGACGCAGGCTATCAGTGTAATACGGCGCTTCAAGCCGGACTATCTGTTGTTGTCGCTGGGCTTTGACATTATGGCAGGAGATCCTACGGGCACCTTCAATGTCAGTGCGCGTGGCATGTATCGCATCGGGAGAATGTTGGCGGAGCTTGGCTTGCCATTGTTGATTGTTCAGGAGGGAGGATACTCACTGCGCAATTTGCGCCTGGGTGCAGCGGAATTCTTTAAGGGTGTTAGCAGTGGTGGTGCTACTTGAACCATGTATTGAATGCTCCGCGCCTTTGCCGCAGTTTGCTTAGTTTAGTTTAGTTTAGTTTCGGTTAATAAATCATCGGTAACGCCGTGATCTTAAGTATACATAGCGCACCAGTTCGGTGCGCGACTAGCAAGTCGCGCCCCAAAGAGTGGCGTTTGGTAGACGTTGCGAATCGCGTTGCGCCTTTCCTACAAGGCTTTAATCCTATTTTTCTTCGCGCGCACGCATTCTTTTGCGAGCGGCCACAGTGTATGATTCTCGCAACGCCCCGCTTAGACCGATGAGCTGTCGCGCTGTCAGTGATTGCCAGCGCGATCTTTATTGCGAACATACGCAAAGCTCGGATTCGTTCATTCAGAGACTGGAGAGAAATATGTACAAAAATTCTGTTAGAAATTTACTAGTGGCATTGCCGCTGCTGGCGCTCGCTGCCTGCAGTAGCACACCCTACACGCCGGTGGCGCAGCAGGGCGATCCTATTGACGCAAATGCGTACACGAAAAAGGTGGACACTTTCGTTGTCCTGCTTGACACGTCAGGTTCCATGAAGGCGGAAGATGGTGGGCGTCCACGTATGTTTAATGCTGAAGATTGGACAGCCAGCTTCGGCAATGCCGTTCCACCCATGGATTTTCAGTCTGCAATCATAACGTTTGGTAAAGGCGCAACCGGTTCCTGTATCGGTTACGGTATTGCATCAACCCTTTACGGTCCTGCCACCTTCGACGCGGCAGGCTTTGCCAAGGCGCTAGGCTCGCTGGAATGTGCCGCCAGTACCACACCAATAGCAGAAGCTATTGACGCAACCACGACGCTTCTTGCAGAAGACACCGGCAAGACCGCCGTTATCATTGTGAGTGACTTTAACTGGAACGATCCCGATGTCGTCATGGCCTCACTTGCGGAGCTTAAATCACAGCATCCGAATAACATTTGTGTGCACACTGTAAAAGTCGGTAGCGACATGCAGCACGATGCCATGATCAGCAGTCTCACTGATGCTTCCGGGTGTGACAGTGCGGTGGCAGCCTCTGCTGTTGCGTCAGGCCCAGCGTTGTCTACTTTTGTTGCCAGCACCCTGCTAACGCCAAAAGTGTTGGAGTACACGGCCCACACCGTTTCTGCCGAAGTGCTGTTTGACTTCGATAAGTCCGTGCTTAAGGACCAAGGTAAAGTGGAGCTGCAAAAACTTGGTCAGATAATCATGGGCCAGGGCATGTCTGTTGGCGACATCGACGTAGTCGGTCACACTGACAGTGTGGGTAGTGATGCCTACAATGAGGCGCTATCGGTGCGGCGTGCGCAAGCGGTTAAGACCTTTCTTGTCGGTGGCGGCATTTCTCCCGGCATCATCGATGTCATAGGTATGGGTAAGCGCGAGCCGGTTGCCAGTAATGATACTGCTGCGGGTCGATCTTTAAATCGTCGAGTAGATATACTCGTCGGCGCTCAGAAGCCCACAAAGTAACGCGCAGTTAGTAAGCCTCATACTCTGCTGCCCGATGTGCGGGTAGTAGAGTATTTTTTTGTCCTCTGTTTTGTCCGTTTGCTGTTGCGCTGCAGAATTATCCTGCGCGGCGGAGCAAAAAAAGACAACGCTCTGAAGGCCGCCCCCAGCTTCCTGCCTCGTACAGTCCCAGACCAATACCAATCAGTTCGCCGCCCGAGTGCCGCTTCCGGGTGTAAGGCGGTACCATTCGGTAAGTGTCGAATGGTACTGCTTTAACTTTTAGCGGAAGGACCCAGGCGTCAAAGCGAGCAGAGATTGAAGTGCCCGTCTGAGTCCATGGAGGGTAGGGCGGCCCTCCGTTGGGGCGGCCACCCGCGAAGCGAGCCGATAGGTGTGTATTCGCGGCGTGTCCCGAAAAGCGCTACTCGGTTTGGCGCCGGTCTCGAGGCTAAAGGACGTTGCCATCCCAACACTCATTTCGAATTTGTCGCATGACAGTTTGTCGTGTCAGCGCTTCTACCAGAAAACTATATTCTGGACTTTATTCAGTAGCGACTGCGGCCTTTGAGGACAAGGTGCGCGAATTCGGATAGGCTGCTCCCTATTACACGAAAACACGCATTCAATCAGGGAGAAGCAAACATGATTTCTGCCATCATGCCTTACGAGAAGCAGTACCAGCAGGTACACGGGAAACGCATCGCCTATATCGAAGCGGGTGAGGGCGATCCTATTGTGTTGCTGCATGGCAATCCTACGTCCTCCTATCTGTGGCGCAACGTTATTCCGCACTTGCAGGGTAAAGGGCGTGTCATTGCGCCAGATCTCATCGGGCAGGGCGATTCCGAGAAGCTGCCAGCGAGTAACGGACCTGGACGTTACTCGTTTGAGGTTGCCTATCTATATCTGGATGGCCTGCTGCAGGCGCTAGGCGCTGACCATAAAGTCACCCTCGTTGTCCATGACTGGGGTAGTGCTTTAGGATTCTACTGGGCGCAACAACACCCCGAATCTGTTCGCGGTATTGCTTACATGGAAGGCATTGTCTGTCCGGTAAGTTGGGATGATTGGCCGGAGGGAGCGCGCGGAATCTTCAAGGGATTCCGGTCCGACAAGGGAGAGGATCTGGTGCTGGAACGCAACATGTTTGTGGACGCCGTGCTGCCAAGCTCTGTGATGCGCGGCTTGGGGGAGAAAGAAATGCAGCATTATCGGTCCGCTTTCCAGACCCCTGATGACCGCCAGCCGACGCTCAACTGGCCCCGGCAGATTCCCATCGAGGGTGAGCCGCCCGAGATGGTGAACCTGGTGGACGCCTATGGCCAGTGGATGAAAAATGCCATCGGGCTACCGAAACTGTTCATCAATGCTGAGCCGGGCTCCATCCTCATTGGCAGGCAGCGAGAGTTCTGCCGCAGTTGGCCCAATCAACAGGAAGTGACGGTCAAGGGCACACACTTTATTCAGGAGGATTCACCCGTGGAAATCGGACAAGCGGTAGCGCATTGGATGGACTCGATTAACGCCGGAGGCGGATCATGATGGTGCTACACGGCGCATCGGGTTCGCCCTTTGTGCGTAAGGTACAGGTTGCGCTTGCACTCAAGGGTCTGCCCTATGAGCAGATACAGCAGATACCGTTTACCAAAGATCCTGAGTACCGGAAGATTAATCCACTCGGTAAAATTCCGACATTGCAGGATGGTGATCTTATCATCTGTGATTCCACGGTGATCTGCGAGTACCTTGAAGAGGCCTACCCGCAGACGCCGCTGTATCCTTCCAATAGTGCCGACAGAGCGAGAGCGCGCTGGCTCGAGGAGTTGGGTGGGTCGCGGGTGGCAGAGCTTGCTGCCGGTATCTTTTTTCAACGGTTCATGCGCCCAATGGTGCTTAAGCAGGAGCCGGACGAGGTGCTGGTGACCAAAATTATGGAAAAGCAGCTGCCTCCAATCCTTGACTATCTTGAGGCGCAAGTGCCCGGCAGTGGCTTCATTTTTGGCGACTTTATGATGGCGGATATGAGTCTCATGAGTCCCTTCGTTAATGCATCCTACGCAGGCTATGACATCGATGCGCAGCGCTGGCCAGTCTTCGCCGACTTTATCGCGCGGGTGAAAGCGTATCCTGTGGTCAGTTCTGTGCTGGAGGCAGAAGCTGCCACAATGGGATTCGGCTAGTCGTTGGCCCCCGCGTAACCTATCAAATTCAACCGACAATCCACTGACTCAAGGATACCCCCTTTGTGATGAGCACTATTTCTACGCTGGCGGAAATTACCGACGCCAGCGCTGGCGGCAAGGCCTACGGCCTGTCGCGGTTGGTAGCAATGGGCCTGGCTGTGCCGCCGGCCTTCGTGGTGCGCGATGCCAGCGCAGATTATTTTCCCGAAACACTCGAGCGCAGCTATCTCGCGCTGGGCAAGTCCGAGGTTGCTGTGCGCTCATCGGCGCTGGGAGAGGATGGCGACGATGCATCCTTTGCCGGGCAGTACGATACCGTCCTTAACGTCAGTGGTATCGAGCAATTGCATCAGGCTATCGCGCGCTGCGTAGCATCGGTGTCGAACGAGCGCGCCCGCAGCTATCAGGAGCAACAGGCCGGCGCTGCGGCTATCAGAATGAACGTTGTGGTGCAGGCCATGGTCAACGCACGAGTAGCAGGCGTGGTATTCACCTGCGACCCGGTAAGCGCGCGGCGCGATCTTCTGGTGATTGACGTTGTTGCCGGCCTCGGAGAAGCACTGGTCAGTGGTGAGGTCACGCCTGATCATTACGGCGTTAACGCCATCGGCGATATCATCAGGCGGCAACTGACCGGCACTGAAGCCTTGCTCAGCGACGCGGAGATCAACTCCATCGCGACGCAGGCGCGAGCCGCCGCAGATCATGAGGGCCATCCGCTGGACCTGGAATGGGCGATTGACGAACACGGCACCTTGTATTGGTTGCAAGCGCGCCCCATCACGACGTTGCCAACGGATCTCAATGAATTGGATACGGTGCTGCCTCGCCCCGGTGATGTTCTAACGATCAGCAACGTCAGTGAAATGATGCCGGGGGCGGTGTGCCCATTGACCGGGTCCTTTACCGGCTGGGGTATCGACTACGGGCTGCAGCATATGCAGGTGGTAGTAGGCGCCAGGCCCAACATCGTGAAGGAGTGGCAAGTGACTGCCTGGGCTTACGGTCATCTGTTCCTCAATTTGACAGGCAATGTCGTGATCTCAGCGGCGGTACTGGGCTCCACCGTGGAGCAGACTGCGCAGTCCCTCTGCGGCAGACTGGTACCCGAACTTAAACCGTTTCCACCGCAGCCGCTGCTGCGACGCGTTGTCAATACCGCAAGGCTGCTGCGCTATTGCCTGCGGGCGCCGACGGTTGTTGATCAGTTTGGCCGGGAGCTTGCGGCTTTCAGCATTGAACACAAAGTAGACAGTCATACGATGTGGGCGGAGCTTGCCCACAAAACGGCGTTTTTTGAGCATGCGATGGCAGTGCACATTCAATCCTCTGCTCTATCCGGCTTTTTGTGCTCCATCGTGGAGAATATGGTATCTGGTCGCTCCAACGATAGCACCAGCGCAGAGCAGGCTGAAGCGGTGCGGTTACTGGCCGGGGCCAGCGGTGTCGAGAGCGCGGTGATGCTGGAGGAGCTGGACAGGTTGATTGACCAGATCGTCGCTCATCCGGATGCGCGGACCTCATTCCAGCAGGCCTCGCTGGATGATGCGCAGTCCTGGCTTTGTAATACAGCGGAACTCGCGCCGGCCTATGTGTCATTCCTGAAGGTCAATGGCCACCGGGGCTATCGCGAGCTTTGTATGCGCGACCCGGCGTGGCGTGATGATCCGGCACCATTGATTCAGAGTATGCAGGCAGCTGTGCATGCGCGCCTTGTCACGGGTGGTCATACGGCGATTCAGGCGCAGAGCATAGATTTGTCCAGCCTGAGTCGAGGGCTGCGCTGGGTGTTACCCAAGGCGCACAATGCTATCCGCCGCCGCGAGCACACGAAGTCGCAGTTGGCAGAGGTTGCGCATCGCTTCAAGCTGGGTTTTCGCCGACTGGGAACACTATTGCAGGAGGAGGGTGCGCTGCCCGATGTCGACCTGGTGAATTTCTTCAGTGTGTCCGAGCTGCCTGATTTTGTAGCAAGCCCTTCGGCGCACGCCGTTGATCGCGCGCGCGCGCGACGCGATGCCCTGGCTTACCAGCAGCGATTTGAGTTTCCCGAAATTTCGGTGGGCATACCTGCGCCTATGGAAGCGCGTATTATCGACAATACTGACGGCGTATTGCACGGTCGCCCGGCCTCTCGTGGCGTAGTAGAAGGTATTGCTCGAGTGGCCCATACCCTTGCCGAAGCAGCGAGTTTACAGCCCGGCGAAATCCTGATTACGCCGATTACCGATATCGGATGGACACCGTATTTCAGCTTGATTGGAGGTCTGATTACGGATCTTGGCAGCGCTGTGTCCCATGGCGCCGTGATTGCGCGGGAATATGGGCTGCCGTGTGTGGTGAATACTCGCGAAGGTACGCGATTTTTCAATACAGGAGAGCGCATCCGGCTGGATGGAGACTCCGGTAAAGTGGAGCGCCTATGAGCGATCCGTTGTGTGTTATCACGGGCGTTGGGCCGGGCACGGGTTCTGCGCTGGTGCGAAAGTTTGCCGAGCGCTATCGGGTAGTGATGATCGCGCGCAATGAGCGTCGATTGCAGGCCTTGGCGGCCGAGGTGCCCGACAGTATTCCGCTGGTGTGTGACGTCGCCGATCCAGAGGCGCTGCAGTCTGCTCTGGCTCAGGTTCTCGCGATAGGCACACCACGTGTCGTCATCCACAATGCGGTGGGCGGCGGTGCCGGTGATATTCTCTCCATCGACCCCGCCACTCTGGAGCGTAACTTCCGCATCAACACCATGGCACTGTTACACCTGATCCAGACCTTTGCACCTGTCATGGTGAAGGCGGGAGAGGGAGCTATCATCGCCACAGGCAATACGGCAGCATATCGTGGCAAAGCCAACTTTGTGAGCTTTGCACCCACCAAGGCGGCGCAGCGTATTCTGTTGGAATCGGCGGCGCGCACGCTCGGCCCGCAGGGCATCCATGTGGCGTATGTTGCCATCGATGCTGCGATTGATGTGCCGTGGACACGGAAGGTGTTGCCAGATCATGCGGATGACTTTTTCGCCAGTCCGGCAGATATCGCCAGCGAGTGCTTTCACATTGCCCACCAACCGCGTTCCACCTGGACGTTTGATGTTGTGATCCGTCCCTTCGGCGAGCAGTGGTAGAGCGATGTTCCTCGCGGGTGAGAGACATACCGGACAGACCGGGGACAGACCACGATTAATACCTTAGGTATCGCGCATACCGGGGACAGACCACGATTAATACCTTAGGTATCGCGCATACCGGGGACAGACCACGATTAATACCTTAGGTATTAATCGTGGTCTGTCCCCTAAACACGCGGCGATGTTACATTGTCGCTCGCGAAAAATAGTCAGATCGGTCAACCCCAGAGGAACATTCATGTTCGCCAGATTGTTACTATCAGTGCCTCTCATCTTATGTTCTTTTTCAGCGTTTTCGGCGGAACTCAAAGTGGGTGTATCGGCGGATTATCCGCCTCTGGCCTATCGACAGGATGGCCGTATTGTCGGCATTGAGGCTGACAACGCCACGGCGATGAGCGCCATTCTCGGGCAGGAAATGACGCTCGTTGATATGCCATTCGAGAAACTGATTCCCGCCCTGCAGGCGGGAGATATCGACGTCATTATGTCGGGTATGAGCGTTACCGCAGAGCGCAGCGAAAAAGTCTATTTCACAGATTCCTATATGGCAGTAGGACAGATGGCGATCATGACCACCAGTAAAGTCGGCCATTTCTCACAGCCGTGGGTGCTGTACAGTGATGGCGTGCGTGTTGGCGTGGAGCCAGGCACCACAGGTGCCGATTATGTTGAGAGAAAACTCGGCGGCGCAAAAGTCAGCTTTTTCAAGGATCCTGCGGCTGCCTTCGCTGGCCTGCGCAATGATGAAATCGACCTCTACATTCACGATGCGCCAACCAGTTGGCAGTTGGCCACGTCTACTGAAAATGGCGACCTGATCAGTCTTTACAAACCGCTGACCGAGGAAAAACTCGCTTGGGCCGTGCGCACCGATGACGCTCGTCTGGCAGCAAGGCTGAACGATGCGCTGCAGACAATGAAGCGCAATGGCACGCTTGGGTATATTTTCAATCGCTGGATTCCGGTGACTGTTGAAGTGCATTGAATAAACCAGGGACAGGCCCGAAAGACGCGATGATCAAAGGAGGCATCGCATTGATACCCAAGGATCTCAGCGAACTCTCTTGCCAGTGGCTGTCAGCGGCATTGGATGCGCCTGTTAGAGGATTCTCTGTCGTTGATGCGCATGCCGGCACCACGGGTCGTGCCCTTCTGGAACTGGATTACGCCGCAGGCTCGGCACTGCCCTCGCGGATTTTTGTAAAGCTTCCGCCAACAGATGAACTGCAACGAGCGTTTGTCACTTCCAGCGGCATGGGGCGCCGTGAAGCACAGTTCTACAACAACTTGTTCGCCGAGCTGCCGGTGCGTGTGCCGCACTGCTATTTCGCGGCTAGCGATGAGGCCGGCGAGCGCTACATTATGTTGCTGGAGAATCTGGTGGACAGTGGTTGCACCTTTACCAATGCCAGGACGCGCTATTCTTTGGACTATATCCGGCAGGTGTTGGGCGCCTTTGCGCGCCTGCATGCTGCGTACTGGTCTTCGCCGCGGTTTGACTCAGACCTCTGCTGGCTGCAGCCACCCATGCAACACGATATTGGAGCGCAATTGATTGCCCAGTCGCTGGAGATGCATGCGACTAGCATGCCGCCTGTTTTTACGGCGATGGGGGAACTCTATCTTGCAGATCCCGACGCTATTCACCAGCTGTGGGCGCGGGGTTCGCCAACCGTCATACACGGTGATGTGCACGATGCTAATCTTTTCTACGATAAAGATCAGCCGGGGTTTCTCGATTGGGCGATGGTGGCGCGCGGCCCGGCCATGCGTGATGTGGGCTATTTTCTGGCGGGTATGCTCACCCCTGAAGACCAGCGTAAATCCGGGCGCGACCTGATGGCATACTACCGCGATCAACTGCTCGCATTGGACGTGTCCGCCCCGTCGGCCGAAGAGCTGTGGCAACAGTACCAGTGGCACGCGGCCTACGTATGGGTCGGAGCCGCTGCGACGCTAGCTATGGGCGATGCGTGGCAGCCGGTCAAATATGTGAAGTCTTCACTGCAACGTCTGCATGCGGCGCTGGATACGCTTGGGTCGGTAGAGGCTATTCGAGCTGCAGTTTAAGCAGCAGACCCGAATGGCATTTACCTAAGCCCAAACATGTTACTTAGGCGGCGAACTGAATGTTTTAGCGTGGGGACTGTGCGAGGCAGTAAGCTGGGGGCGGTCTGCCGTTGGGCGGCTATCCGCAGCCCAAGCTCTCATGGAGGGCTTGCCCCCGTTTATGGGTATAGTTTTACGGTGGGTCCCAGCCCTAAGACACTGAATGTATCAGCGCTCTTGAAGCTCAAGTAGGCGCCACTCGGTACAGACCCAATTGGGAAACTTACAGGCATAAAAAAAGCCCCTTGAAAGGGGGCTTTTTAGCGGTGCTGCAGGTCAAATTATGCTTTTTTGCGTTTGACCATACCCAAGCCCAGCAGAGCGAGACCAACCAGTCCCAGTGTTGCAGGAACAGGTGTCTCTGAGTAAGTGATGCTCTGCAGAGTCCAAGCGCCCGTTCGTGGGTTGGATACGCGGATCCCATCCACAGAGACACCGCCCAGATCAAACCTGCCTACACTGCTTGACACGCCGTCGGCCCGCGTATAGATCTCGCTATTGGCCAAGGTGGGGTTCTCTGGATAGAGGTACTGTGCGCGATCCTGTACGAAAATACCGAAGAAGGTGGGGTTTGACCATTCTGCGAGTCTGATCTGATCAATCAGAACACGCCTGTTAAAGACGATGTCAAGAAACTCACCGGATTCGACGCGGGCTGAAGTGCCTGTACCCGTGCCCACACCGATACCGCCACCGTTGTTGGTCCGATAGGTGATGTTCAGCTCGGAGGGTGTAACAACGCCAATAGTGCCGTCACTGCCCGTATAAATGCCAGAGGTATTGTCGAAGTTCATAGTCAAAGCTGATGCAAGCGGGCTGGAGACTATAGTTGCTACGAGTGCGCCGATGGCGAACCCTTGTTTCAGTGTTAATGTCATAGGTACGTCCCTTGTTGAGGTTATTATTGCAGCCGCTCACTACCAACCACACGTTCCGTTACGTTACAACAGGCACAATTAAAAAGGCCTGCTTTAAAGCAAGCAAAGTCTATGCCAAAAATTAAATAAATAGTAAAAACAATCGGTTAGAAGAAAGTATATAAAGTACAAAACGTTGTATTGTAAAAAAAGCTGACGATTTGTTGTGTGGACCGTGAAGCAGGGCAGATAAAAGTCACCCTTGCAGATAGAGCTGACTTAGGGGACAGACCACGGTTTATTCCGGAAGGAATAAACCGTGGTCTGTCCCCATGCTACGCCGTCCCCATGCTACGCCGTCCCCATGCTACGCCGTCCCCATGCTACGCCGTCCCCATGCTACGCCGATGCTACGAACCGTGGTCCTTGCCCTTGCCCTTCAGGTGTTCACGCCGGGGAAATTATACGCGTGACCCCACAGGTCGCCTTCAACGCTCACGGTCGGTACGTAGCTTTCCGAGTCGATAAGCAAGCCGTCGTAGCCATACTCCACGGCAATCCCGCCAGGTGCCAGCAAATAAACGGAGCACATATTGTCATTGACATGGCGACCGAGCGTCGCGAGGAAATGCACCCCGGCCTGTTCCGCACGTTTCATGGCTCGACCCACTTCATCAAGGGTTTGCACTTCTACCATCATATGGACGATACCCAGCGGATGCGGGCCGCTGAACAATGCGACTGAGTGCTGTCGAGGGTTATTAGCGTGCATAAAGTTGATCTGCAAACCGTCCAGCCCCGGCGGATACAGAATGTCGGTTAGCCCGGTGCCGATCAGCTGTGTGTAGAATTCTGTGGTGGGCCCGATGTCGAGAGGACTTAGGGGACAGACCACGGTTTATTCCGGAAGGAATAAACCGTGGTCTGTCCCCATGCTACGCCGTGGTCTGTCCCCATGCTACGCCGATGCTGCGAACCGTGGTCCTTGCCCTTGCCCTTCAGGTGTTCACGCCGGGGAAATTATACGCGTGACCCCACAGGTCGCCTTCAACGCTCACGGTCGGTACGTAGCTTTCCGAGTCGATAAGCAAGCCGTCGTAGCCATACTCCACGGCAATCCCGCCAGGTGCCAGCAAATAAACGGAGCACATATTGTCATTGACATGGCGACCGAGCGTCGCGAGGAAATGCACCCCGGCCTGTTCCGCACGTTTCATGGCTCGACCCACTTCATCAAGGGTTTGCACTTCTACCATCATATGGACGATACCCAGCGGATGCGGGCCGCTGAACAATGCGACTGAGTGCTGTCGAGGGTTATTAGCGTGCATAAAGTTGATCTGCAAACCGTCCAGCCCCGGCGGATACAGAATGTCGGTTAGCCCGGTGCCGATCAGCTGTGTGTAGAATTCTGTGGTGGGCCCGATGTCGGGCGCAGGCAGCACGCAGTGACCGAAACCGAGGTCGCCCGTTTGCTCGTAGCTGGTCACGAATTGACTGATCCCGGTAGGGGAGGCCAACGGCACATAGTCCAGTTTGCGACCCCAATACAACTCCAGCGTGTTGCCTGAAGGGTCTTGTACGGTAGCGAATGCAGTCACGCAGCGGCGCTGTGCCTCCTCCGATGATCCTGCGGTCACTGTGTGGCCGGCTGTGGTAAGCGCATCAATGGTGGCCTGCCAGGCTGTAGCGGAAGGGAATTCGAGTCCTGTGGCGAGCAGTTTGTCGGCATCGGCGGGTTCTACCATAAAGCGGAACGGGTGGTCATCCATCCGCAGGAAGTGCGCTCCTGCTGTGTCGTCGCGCTTTGCGTCCATGAGTCCCAGCACGTTCGTGCCAAAATTCATCCATCCTGCAGGATCTGTAGAGGCGATTCTCAAGTAGCCGACGGCTGAAACTGACATAGCTGTACTCCCGATGGGTTTGTGTGATCGTGTGGTTGTATATGCGTTACGCAGGGTGACACGAGTAGGCATTTTGCCGCCGCAGGCGCACTTTTAGCAACCTTTTGTAGTCTGCAATCCAGATTGCTTGCGCCGGGTTCGCCTGTTTAACCGCCAAACTGATCTGAAATGTCATGCCTACGTGATCCTTTGCGTCATTGAGTGGCCGCTACTGCTCACTGATACTGGGAGCCCAAATCCATGTCTCTATCACGGAGGGCTGTGACTGTGTCGCAACCGGAAATCCTCAACCAGTCATTTGAACTGGGTTACACCTACACTCGCTCCACCGGTCCTGTGATCGGTCGTTTCCTGACCGAACTCAAAAAACGCAAGATCGTTGGCATCAAGGCCAGCGACGGCAGGGTGGTGGTGCCTCCTATGGAGTACGACCCCGATACCGCCGCTGAACTGAGCGAATTCGTGGAGGTGGGCCAGCAGGGCGAGATCGTCAGTTTTGCCTGGGTGAAGGAGCCGCGTGAAGCTCATCCCATGCAGGTGCCCTTTGCATGGGCGATGATCAAGCTCGATGGCGCCGACGTCCCCATGATTCATTGTCTGGCGGCGGCCGCCGAAAGTGATATCGCCACTGGCGCACGCGTGCAGGTGGTATGGGCTGACGAAACCATCGGTTTCATCACCGATATTCGCTGCTTCGAATTGGTATAGGAGAGAGTACGCTATGAGCGATGAACAGGACGTAATTACCAGCATCAAGAGCCCCAGCTACCTCAAGTACAACTTTACTGCGGGTGCTGCGCCGGCGCGCTTCCTCACTCAGATCAAGAAAGGTGTGTTGACCGGGCAGCGTTGCCCCAAGTGTTCGGCGGTGTATTCACCGCCGCGCGGCTCCTGCGCCGCCTGTGGTGTCCCCACTGAGGAAGAGGTGGTGTTATCCAATAAGGCGACGGTGCAGTCTTTTACCATCGTCTCCATCCCTATCCCCAATAACCCGATCGAGCCACCGTATGTTATCGCCAATCTGGTGCCGGACGGCTCCAATATTTCCTTTATTCATCTTCTCAGCGAGTGCGTGAACGCAGAAGTGCACATTGGCCAGCGCGTGACGGCGGTCTGGAAGCCAGAGGCCGAGTGGGATTACGCCATGGATAACATCCGTTACTTTACGCCCATCGATGAGCCCGATGTGCCGGTGGATAAGATTGGCAAGTTACCTGTAACCGGCTGGGAGGGCTGAACGATGAGAGACATAGCAATAGTAGCCTATCAGCAAACCGACAGCGTCTCCGACGCCGGCGCAGTCAACGAGGTTGAGTTGATCATGCCGGTGCTGCAGCGCGTTTATAAGCAGGTTGGCCTGAAGAGCGCACAGGACGTGGACTTCGTGTGTTCCGGCAGTTGCGACTACCTACAGGGTGCGGCATTTGCCTTTGTGGCGGGTGTTGATGCACTCGCTGCGGTGCCGCCGATCAAGGAATCCCACGTAGAGATGGATGCGGCCTGGGCCCTGTATGAAGCCATACTGAAGATCCGTATGGAGCAGGCGGACTCGGCGCTCATTTACGGGTTTGCCAAATCCTCGCCGGGCGAATTGCCCATCGTGTTGTCGCAGCAACTTGACCCTTACTACCTCGCGCCGCTGTGGGTTGATAGTATTTCGCTGGCGGCGATGCAGGCGCGCTTGATGCTGGACCGTGGCTTAATCACTGAGCGAGACATGGCCGAGGTGGTGTCGCGCTCGCGTCGCAATGCCATGAACAACCCGCATGCTCAGCTCTCGGGCGACATTTCTATTGAGGACATCCTCGCGGAGGAAACCTATCTTTCACCGCTGCGTAAGGCGGACTGCTCCCCGATTTCGGACGGCGCCAGTGCGATGGTCATTGCCACAGTAGAAAAAGCGAAAGAGTGGGGCTTGCCGTACGCGGTGATCAGCGGTATCGATCATTGCATTGAAACGCATAACCTCGGCATGCGCGATCTCACTGATTCGGCGTCTACCCGCATTGCGGCTAATCGTGCGGGCATGAACAACGGCGTGGTGGATGTGGCCGAGCTATACGCACCGTTCAGCCACCAGGAAATTATTCTGTCGCGGGCCCTGGGGCTTGATAAGCACACTGTCATCAATCCGAGCGGCGGCGTACTGGCGGGCAACCTGATGATGGCCTCCGGCTTGTCGCGCATTGGCGAGGTTTTTAATCGTATTGTCAGTGGTGAGGCCAGTAGGGGTGTCGCTCATGCGACATCAGGCCCCTGTCTGCAACACAACATGGTAACGGTCTTGGAAAAAGCGGGAGACGCATAATGGCTAATTTGGCAGCGGTGGTCGGCATTGGTCAGACCAAATACACCAAAGAGCGAGGCGATGTTTCTATCGCTGGCCTGGTGCGCGAGGCGGCGGTAAAGGCCTTGGACGACGCAGATCTCACCTGGGATGATATCGATGCCGTGATCCTGGGTAAGGCTCCTGATATGTTCGAGGGCATTATCATGCCGGAAATTTACCTGACCGACGCGTTGGGCTGCAATGGCAAGCCGATGTTGCGCGTTCACACCGCCGGTTCCGTGGGCGGCTCGACGGCCTTGGTGGCCGCTTCGCACGTGCAGAGCGGTATGTTCAAGCGCGTATTGACCGTAGCATTCGAGAAGCAGTCAGAGTCCAACGCCATGTGGGCGTTATCTAATCCGCAGCCTTTTTCCACCCACTTGAACGCCGGTGCTGGCGGTTATTTTGCGCCCATTATTCGCGAGTATATGCGCCGCTCCAATGCACCCTATGATGTCGGTATCAAGGTGGCTGTGAAGGATCGCCTGCACGGTGCGCGCAATCCGCTGGCGCACTTGCAGAAGCCGGATATCACCATGAAAGAAGTCGAAGAGTCCTTCATGTTGTGGGACCCGATTCGTTTCCTTGAGTCGTGTCCTTCGTCGGACGGTGCTTGTGCCATGGTGATTGCCAATGAAGAACTGGCCACCAAGTCGCCGAAACCTCCGGCCTGGATTCGCGGTGGTGCTATGCGCTCAGAGCCAACCATGTACGCGGGTCGCGAGGAAGTGAGTCCGCAGGCCGGTCGTGACTGTGCCGCTGATGTCTACAAACAGGCGGGGATTACCAATCCGCGCAAAGATCTCGATTGCGCCGAAGTGTATGTGCCTTTCAGCTGGTACGAGCCCATGTGGCTTGAGAACCTCGGCTTTGCGCCTGAGGGCGAAGGCTGGAAATTGACGATGGAAGGTGCCACCTCACTGGACGAGGGCGGCGATATTCCGTGGAACTGCTCTGGTGGCGTGTTGTCCTCCAATCCAATTGGCGCGTCTGGCATGATTCGTTTTGCCGAGGCGGCGCGGCAGGTGCGCGGTGATGCCGGCGCGCATCAGGTTGAAGGTGCAAAACTGGCCTTGGGGCATGCCTATGGCGGCGGTGCGCAATTCTTCTCTATGTGGGTTGTCGGCTCGCAAAAGTCGTAACGTACACCTTTGAAAGAACGCAGGAGTAATAAGACGATGGCCAAGCACTACAACATTGCCGATCTATACGAAATGGTGGCGGACAAGGTGCCCACACGCAGCGCGTTGGTGTGCGGAGAACAACGCGCTACTTATGGAGAGCTCGAACAGCGCGCCAATAAACTGGCTCACTACCTGACACAGCAGGGTGTGAAAGCGGGCGACCATGTCGGATTGTACCTCTACAACTGCAACGAATACCTGGAGGGCATGCTCGCCTGTTTCAAGATTCGCGCCGTACCCATCAACGTCAACTACCGTTATGTTCAGGAGGAATTGCTGTACATCTTTGACAACGCAAATATGGTCGCTTGTATCCACAATCAGGAGTTCATACCGCATATCGCTGAGGTGCGCCAATCGGCACCGGATCTGAAAACTTTGATCTATGTGCGCGACGAATCCGCATGCGATCCGGCGCTGATCCACTCTGTAGAGTACGAAGCCTCTATGGAAGGCCAGAGTGACAAGCGAGATTTCGCCGAGCGCGCAGATGACGATTTGTTCATCCTCTATACCGGTGGCACTACCGGTATGCCCAAGGGGGTGATGTGGCCGCACAAAGCAGTATTTTTTGCCGCTATGGGCGGCGGCGGCTGGTTTCACCCCGACGGTGCGATCACCGATCCCGAACAGATCGCCGGACGTGTGGGCGATTTCGCTATTGTTGGTATGGCGCTGGCACCGCTCATGCACGGTGCCTGCTGGTGGTATGCCTGCATACAATTGCTCGCGGGCAACTCTGTCATACTGAACCCCGGTCGCTCGTTGGTCGGTGAAGATGTGTGGGATATCGTCGCCAACGAGAAGGTTAATTCTATCTCTATCGTTGGCGATGCGATGGCCGTTCCGCTGCTCGATGCACTGGAAGCCAATGCCGATCGTTGGGACTTAACATCAGTGTTCAATATAGGCTCTGGAGGCGCAGTGTTTTCGGAAACCAAGCAGGAAGCATTCCGGCAGATGTTCCCCAATGTGTTTATTTCCAACTCCTTCGGTTCATCCGAGAGCGGCAATATGGGCTTCGACGGTGGCGGCAAAAAAGGACAGGGACTGGGTAACATTGTGAAAAGCGAATTCATGTCTGTTATCCACGACGTCGAAGGCGAACCGCATCGGCACGTTGAGCGTGGCGAGATGGGTATTTTCGCGCGCAGTGGCCACATACCCGTTGGCTACTATAATGACCCGGTAAAGACTGCAAAAACGATCGTCGATGTCGACGGCAAGCCCTGGTTACTATTGGGTGATGAGGCGCGACTTGAAGACGATGACAGCATTACCGTTTATGGTCGCGGTTCCAATTGCATCAACTCCGGCGGTGAGAAGATTTTCCCGGAGGAAGTTGAGCAGGCGTTGAAAGCCAACCCCGATATTTTTGATTGCCTGGTGGTCGCGACGCCAGACGAGCGTTTTGGCAGCCGCGTTACCGCTATTGCTGCGCCGCGAGGCAACGCCAAGTTGTGCCTGGCCGATATTCAGGAGCACGCGCGGAAGCATATTGCAGGGTATAAGGTGCCACGTGAATTGCACGTGGTGGATGAAGTGCCGCGCGCGCCCAGTGGCAAGCCGGCGTATCCGAAGGCGCTTGAGATTGCTCTGGCAGGGAAACACAAAGTCGCCTGACCATTGTCAGACGGCCCGCTGGGGGTAAGCTGTTCAATGCTCAAAGGGCTGAGATATTCGCTTTGAACGGCTCACCCCCACCGGGCCTTGATCTGAGGCTGTTCTGGACGGTTTTTGACTTAGGTTTTAGGGTGAATGCGGTCACGTCACCGTGTTAGGGGTCTGGTGCGGTAAAGCGCCTGCGACGAGTATCTCAGCCCTCCGAGGAGCGGGGGCTTTGCCGGAGCTGACCCCGCCGACCGCTGATCCAACCCCGACAAACAACGTACGCAACAAACCCAAAAACAATCAGACGCAAGGAAACAACCATGGCAGAACTCGATATCAGCACCAAAAACTGCATCGTTGAACAAGACGGTAATGTCCTGATCGTTACCCTTAACCGCCCCGAGGCCAAGAACGCTTTCAGCCCCGAAATGCTGCTGGGTATGTACAAAGCATGGCGCCGGTTGGACGAAGACGACAGCCTAATGTGCGCCATCCTTACTGCTAATGGCGATACCTTTTGTGCCGGTATGGATCTCAAGGCTGGCGCCGATGGCGAGCACCGCTCCACGGATGAGTTTATGGAGTTGATGGCCACAGTGCCTAACATTCACTGGCAGGCGTTGCTGCGCGACAATCGGCCCAATAAGCCCCTGATTCTCGCAGTTGAAGGCTATGCACTAGCGGGTGGAACAGAAATTTTGCAGGGCACCGATATTCGCATTGGCGCAGAGAATGCCATTTTTGGTGTCACTGAAGTGGCGCGCGGACTGTACCCTATGGCCGGCTCAACCATTCGTCTGCGACGTCAGATTCCTTACTGTCTGGCGGCAGAAATATTGCTGTGTGGAGAGCATATCACCGCGCAACAGGCTCTCGATTTTGGTCTCATCAATAAGCTGGTGCCCGCGGGCAAGACGCTGGAAGTGGCAAAAGAGTACGCCGCAAAAATTTGCGCCAATGGGCCGCTCGCGGTGCAAGCCGTCACTCGCTCGCTGCGTGAACATCAGGAGTGTATGTCGGAAGAAGACGCCATGTTAGCTTCCGACCAATTGGCCAATCCGGTGTTTGCGTCGGCTGACGCAAAAGAGGGAATGCGGGCCTTTAAGGAAAAGCGTAAAGCCAACTTTACCGGCAACTAAGGGCGTTAGCCTGGTAAAAGTGTTTGGCGGGAGGTCGACGTCGGCGAATTTTGCTAGGCTACAATCCATTCCATTCGCAACCCGGCCACAACCCATGAGTAGCCCGATGACTGAAATATCCATCACTGAAAGATCCACGGCTGAGCGCGCCACCATTTTTGACGAGATCGTCACCTCACGTCACTCCTTGCGCGCTTTCCTGCCGCAGCGGGTAGACGATGCAACCCTCGCGACAATCTTTAATGTGGCACAGCAATCGCCCAGTAACTGTAATAGCCAGCCCTGGGTAACGCATGTGGTATCGGGTGAGAAGCTGGAAACGCTGCGCCGTGAAATGCCCGAGCGCTTTAGTGCGGGTAATATCAGCATGGACTTTCCCTACGACGGTGTGTATCACGGCGTCTACAAGGAGCGCCAATACGGCGCCGCACAATCGCTGTATGCCGCCGCGGGTATCGCGCGCGAGGATAAAGCGCGCCGCAACGTGCAGTTCATGCGTAACTTTACGTTCTTCGACGCACCGCATGTCGCGTTCCTGTTTTTACCAGAGCCATTTGGCCTGCGCGAAGCGGCCGATCTTGGCATGTATGCACAAACGCTGATGTTGACCCTGACCGCACACGGTCTCGGCAGTTGCCCACAAACCGCGCTGGGGTTTCAGGCCGACTATGTGCGCGAACATCTGGGCATTGAAGACAACAACAAGCTGCTGTTTGGGATTTCTTTTGGCCATCCCAATCCCGATGATCGGGTGAACGCCTGCGTTACCGGCCGCGCAACACTGCCAGACGCTGTGTCGTTCCATTCCTAGTTGCACTCAAGAAAGGGCATGCTCATGACCGATTTTATAAGAACTGAAAACCGCGATGGGGTGCTGATTGTTACTCTCAATCGTCCGGAGAAGAAGAACGCTATCAACACGCAGATGTGGATACACATGCGTGACACCTTTCGCGCAGCTGCCGCTGACGACGATGTGGTCTGTCTGTTGCTGTGTGGTGCAGGCGATAATTTCTGCGCCGGTGTTGACCTTACAAGTTTTGGTGATGTGGCTGAGGGAGAGGAGCATCCGTTTGAGTCAGCGGCGCGTGCCGTGGTCGAGTTCGACAAGCCTATGGTCGCCGCCGCGCAAGGTGTGGCGATCGGTGGTGGTGCTACGGTGCTGTTTCATGCGGACATTGTCTATGTGGCCCAGAGCCTGCGCATGCGGCTGCCGTTTGCCAACCTGGGCCTAGTGCCAGAGTGGGGCAGTAGCTATATGCTGCAGGCTAATATTGGTGCCCAGCGTGCGGCGGAGTTGTTTTATACAGCGCAGTGGATAGACGCAGACAAGGCATGTAGCTCGGGTATTGCCGCCGCTGTGCTGCCAGACGCCGATCTGTTTGATCATGCGTTTGCCAAGGCGCAGGAGATTGCCCAGTGGCCGGTCAACTCGCTGCGGGAAATAAAACGCAGTCTGCGGTTACATCACCTTCCGGCCATTGACGCAGCGATCAATGCCGAGCAGGCAGGCATGCAGCGTCAGGGTGGCTCGCCGGAAAACATTGAAGCCATTACCGCTTTCATGGAGAAGCGGCCGCCTAATTTCAGAAAGCGCCAGGCGTAAGCAGATTCAATCTGGTCAGGCTGCGGCGATTTGCACCGGCACACCGTTGACGACACTGGTGCCGGATGGGATGCCCATGCCATTACCTGGTTGGTATTCCTGTGTAGGCAGGGTTGCACCCTAATAGCCGCGAGGGTCGGTGCGCGGCTATTAACGAATCGTTAACAATGGCCAAGGGGAAGTTTGTTATATATACCTGTTAGATGGCATATCCTGTGATCCGTCATTAGCCAATGTGCGTATATGATGCGGTACCGACTCTATAGCCAAAATAAAGGAATGACATGAAATTTGCCTATCACGCCACGATGTGCCCACCCGATCAGTACCTGCCGCTAGCCCTGGCTGCAGAGGCCGCCGGTTTTGATACGTTCACCTTCCCCGATAGCATTTGCTATCCGAAGGAAGGGTCGGATGTGTACCCCTACAATGACGATGGTACGCGAGAGTTTCTGGACGGCGTGCCCTTTTTAGAGCCCTTCATCGCGATACCGTATTTGGCGGCAAAGACGGAAAAATTGCGCTTCACTACTTCAGTGATAAAACTTGCCATTCGCCAGCCCGTGATCGTCGCCAAGCAGCTTTCCAGTCTCGGGGTGATGATCGGTGACCGCTTTGGCTTCGGCGTGGGTATCAGCCCCTGGCCTGAAGACTTTCTGGCGTCACAGATTCCGTGGGAAAAGCGCGGCAAGCGCATGGATGAAATGATGGAAATCGTCAACGGACTGATGAGCGGTGAGTACTTCGGTTATGACGGTGAAATTTTCCAGATGGATCCGATCAAGCTCTGTCCCGTGCCGGATCACCATATTCCGCTGCTGGTCGGCGGTCATGCCAAGCCGGCTCTGCGCCGCGCCGCGCAGTTGGGTGACGGCTGGATTTCCGCGGGCTCATCACTGACGGATTTACAGCAGATGATTGGTGAGATTGAAACGTTGCGCAAAGATTGCGGTCGGGATCATCTGCCCTTCGAGTACCATGCGATGACCGAGGCTGCTTACACCGTTGAGGGTTTGCACAATCTCGTTGACGCCGGTGTTACGGAAGTCATTATTGCTTTCCGCAATCCTTATGATGCCAAGCCGGATACGCAGACGGTTGATGAAAAAGTGGGCATGATTAATTGGTATGCTGAGAATGTGATAGGGCCTTATCACGCAGCTGCAGGACAATAACCGTTAGCGCTGGAAGCATAGTCAATGTGACCAGCGCGGCGCCTATAATGCCGAACATCACTATTGCACCCACGCCGCGGTAAAGCTCGGTACCCGCCCCGGGAATCAATACCAGGGGCGCCAAACCCACCAGCGTAGTAATCGTAGACATGGCGATCGGTCGCAGCCGCACATCAACGGCCTCTGCCACGGCAGCCACAGCATCCATTCCCTTGTGTTGTGCGTTGTCAACCGCCCGGTGCACGACCAGAATAGGATTGTTGACCACCGTACCCATCAGGATCAGAAAGCCCAGCATGGAAATCATGTCGAAGGGCTGCACAATGGCCGTCATGCCGACCCAAGGCAGCAATCCACCAATGCCATTGAGCAACGCCAAGCCCACGATGCCCCCAGCGACGCCCAGAGGAATGGACGTCATGATCAGCAGTGGATAGCCCCAGTGGTTGAAAATCGCGACCATCAATAAATAGATTACTAATAGGGCGATCAGGTAGTTGCTAACCAGCGAGTCACGGGTGGCATCCAGTTGGTCCGCCGCTCCGGAAATCACAATATCCACATTTGCCGGGATCTGGCCGTTCTCACGCAGGTAGTCGACCAGTTCAGAGCGCACTTTTTCCACTCCCGTTTCCAGCGCGACACTGCGTGGTGGAATGATATTCAGACTGACCGTGCGGCGCCCATTGACGCGCCGCACCGAATTCGTATCGACAGTTTCCACGATCTCCGCCAGCGCACTCAGTGGCAGCACTTCTCCGGTCGGGGTGTACGCGGGCAGCTGTGATAGCTTGTCCAGCTCGACATCGCGGCCCGCTGCACTGTAGAGGTAAATGTCGATCTTGTCGTCCTGGAGAAAAAACTCATCGACGTAGCTGCCGTCCGTCATGGCCGCTACGATGAAGCCGAGATCTTCACTGGACAGACCGAGTTCTGCCATGCGTTCCCAGCGCGGCCTGACTTCAATCATGGGTTGAGCCAGCGACAATGAAGCGGGCTGGCTCTGGATACGGGGCTCATCGAACACTTCGCCGGCGCGATTGTAGGCCGCCTGTGCCACCTCGTAGAGTGTGCCCAGATCAGGACCGGCGATGTCGAGATTAATGCTGCGCGTACCACCGTCATTGCTGGTGATGATAGAACCGCGTGCCGCAAAGGCGCGCATGCCGGGATACTGGCGATACAAGCTGGTAAGGGCGTCCATCAGCGCGTCGACGTCCGCCGGGTCAGACGGTTCCGAGATGATACGCATGGAGTCCGCACCAACCCTCATGTTGTAATAGGCAATCGGTGGTATATCGGTATCGCCACGCTTGAATGCTGTGGAGTCTGCTTTCACATGGGGTAGCAGTCGTGTTTCGATCTCTGCGGCAATGCGTGCCATGGCATTCAGGTTGTAACCTGGTGGCGCATTCATTGAAGCAAAGACTTTTGGCTCTTCGCCTTCTGGCAAGTATTCCGCAGCGGGTGTCAGCCAAACCATCACCGCTGTGCTCAGTAGCGTTGTGATTGCGATGCACAGGTATCTGCTGGTCGTTGTGCGCAGGACACCATTGACTATCCGCATGGTCGCGCGATGGGCGCGCTTGCCAATGTGCCTACTGCTATCCAGGGGTTCAGTACTGCTGCCGGCAAAGCTCAGGCGCGCTGCAATCGCAGGCACTACTGTTACGGCAACCAGCATCGAGGCGAGTATGGCGGCAGAAATCGCGATGGCAACATCGGAATAGAGTTGCCCGGCTTCCTGTTCGATGAAGGCGACCGGTATAAAGACCAGCACTGTGGTCAGGGTAGAAGCAAAAACGGCGGGCCATACCTGGCGCACACCCTCGACCGCGGCGCGCAAGCGTTCAGCGCCCTTGCGGCGTTCCAGTGCAATGCTTTCCAGTACGACAATACTGTTATCCAGCGTCATACCGATGGCAAAGGCGATGCCTGCAAGCGAGATCACATTGATGGTGCGTCCGGCGAGCAGCAGACCGAGAAAGGCAACGATGATGCAAATGGGTATGCCTATCACGCCGGCCATTGTTGTTTTAAAGGAGCGCAGGAACAGGTACATGACGAATGTCGCAAGCAGTGCGCCGAGTATCAGGTTCTGCCAAACGTTGGCGATGGATTCTTCCACATACACCACATCGTCAGCCATGTGTTCGATACGCAGGCCCGCGGGCTCCAGCACTTCCCGGTTGATGGCGGCGACTTCGCCGGTTATCTCCCGCTTGATATCGATGACGTTGGCACCGGATTCCTTGCGCAGTGTCACGAACAGGTTCTCGTCGCCGTTGAAAGATGTGAGAGCCTCTTCCTCGAAATGATCCAGCTGCACGGTGGCGACATCCGACAGTCGTATAACGGCATCACCGCGACGCGCCAGCACCAGTGAGGACAGCTCACGCAAGTCTTCAAATCGACCTACTGTGCGCAGTAGGTACTGGCGCTTGCCGGCTTCCACAGTGCCGCCAGATCGATCTCGGTTGCGGCTGCGCAACGTGTCGCGAACGTCAATCAGCGAAAGCCCGCGCTGCGCCAGTCGCGCAGGATCGACCAGAATCTGGATCTGCCGCTCGACGCCGCCGTACACACCCACCTCGGAGATGCCCGCTACGCTGGCCAGTCGTGGTTTGACCGTGTCCTCCACAAAATCCAGCGACAGGCCCATATCGCGTTGGCGCGGATTGCCCGGAAGCGGTGTGATACTGAAAAACATAAAGGCATTGCTGGAGAAAGAGTTGGCGTAGATACGCGGTTCATCCACTGCTTCCGGATAGGACGGCACCTGACTCAGGGCATTGTTCACCTGTATCAGCATCTGCGTGATGTCAGTGCCCAACGGAAACTCCAGCTCGATCTCGGCGCGGCCACTGTGCGCCGTGGCTACAATACGCGAGAGATTGGGCAGGTTGCGCAGGTATTCTTCCTGCTCTACCAGAATTTCCTTTTCGACATCCTGTGGCGTGGCGCCGGGCCAGACGGTGCGTACGCTGATAACCCGTATGTCGAGGTCGGGTATCATTTGCACGGGTATACGCAGCGCCGCCACGATACCCAGCACGCAGACGATTAATACAGTGACTGTTATCAGGGTGCTGCGTTGGATAATGGCCGCGAGCATGATGTTACCGGGGCCGCTCGGGCAGTACTGCGATGCGCTGCCCATTTTGCAGTGCTTCGTTGCCCTCGACTACGACCTGCGCCCCGGCGGACAGTCCTTCGCGGACTTCTACCATGCCGTCAAATACGGCCCCGGTAGCGACTCGGGTTTCGATCGCCTTCAGACCGTCAGGCGTGTCTTCGACCACCCACACCACGGCGCGGCCATCGGGAAATTTCAGTATGGCATCGCGCGGCACTGTCAGGCCGCTGCGCCCGCTATCAAGCGTAAGTTGCGCGCGTGCGGACATACCCGGCAGCATTCTTGTATCATTGTCTTGCGCCTTTATGCGCAGCAGGAAAGTGCGAACACCGGGGTCGGTGACCGGGACGATAGTGGCGATGATGCCCGGTCGTCCCTCGTTCGCATTATTGCCCAGGTTATAGGTGACCGGCGTGTTCAGTGCTATATCGGCCAGATAGTCTTCTGATACTGGAAAATCCAACCGGAGATTCTGTGTGGCAACCAATGTCAGCACGGGCTGACCGGGGGTCACCCACTCACCCAGCTCGGTTGCCTTTGCGCCCACGACCCCGCTGAAAGGTGCGCGCAGTTGGTGGCGATCCAGGATGCCTTTGCTGTAGCCTTCCTCCGCTTCGGCGCGTTGCAGGTCGGCGTCGTCCTGTGCCACTTCGGCCTCGAGGTCACGCACCACTGATTCCGCGATACTTTGTTGCGGAATGAGTGCCCGCGCTTCCGTGAGACGCCGTTTGGAGTCAGACGCTGCCAAACGCGCAGTTTTTGCGCTTGCCTGTGAGCTTTGCCACAGCCGTCGTGCCAATAGCGGGTCCAGCTCCATCAGTATGTCCCCGGCCTTTACCTCGCTGCCAGCATCTACGTGTAAGGCAGTGACCAGCCCCGCCGTCGCGCTGGAAAGCTGCGCGGCGCGCGGTGATGTCACTGTCCCCGTCACGTAGATCAGTTGCTCGATGGGCCGTTCCGCGACAATACCGACTCTGACGGGTGCGCCGGCATCCGGTTGGGCCAGCGCCGCCGCGGCAAACAGGACGGAGAACAAGACGGAGAATACTAGCATCGTCGCGCAGATGCATTTAGACAAAGCTGAAAAAAGAAACACGCTGGACACCTGGTGTAGTCGAGGAAAAACGGTTGCCTGCAGGAGGGCTGGCTGTGCGGAATTTTCACATGTTTGAGAGTATTACGCTATTCCCCAAGCTATGGATTTGGTCAATCGTGCTGCGAGATGCAGGGCGACCACCGGATCGCGGATTGCTGTTAGCGCACAATAACAGTTAGACCTGAATGGCCCTTATTGAAGCGGCTGGACCGGCGCCAACGCGAGTAGAGCTTTTCGGGACACGCCGTAAATGCATACCCATAAATGCATACCCATAAAGAGGGGCAGGCTCTCCCTGTAGGCTCGCACCACGGATGGCCGCCCGCCCTTCACGGTTGCACGAAATCCGTGACCTCAAGATTAAAGCCCGACAGCGCGTTGAAACGCACGGGCGCCGACATCAGGCGCATTTTCCCCAGGCCCAAGCGTTTCAGAATCTGCGAGCCCGTGCCGATGAGTCGGTAGTTTTGCACACCCGCCGCACTGCCAGGCGTCGCGACACTCGTCGGTTCCGGAAACTGTAGTACCTCGGATAGTTGCTGGTGCGCACTGACATGCTGCCCGATCAATACGACGGCACCGTTATCTTCAGCAGCAATGACCTGCATGGCGCGACGGTAAGACCAACCCTGTTCCCCCTCGATACGAGTGCCAAGAACATCGCGCAGCGTATTGACCGTCTGCACGCGCACCAGCGTCTCGCGCTGCTCATCCATGGTCCCGCGCGTGAGTGCGTAGTGCACTGTGTCGTCGATCAGATCGAGGAACGTGTGTAGCTGGAACTCTCCGAATTCTGTTTGTACGGTCTTGCAGTCGCGCAGCTCGATCGATTGCTCGTGCATGGCGCGGTATTGGATAAGGTCCGCAATAGTGCCCATGCGCAAATTATGTTTTGCGGCAAACACTTCCAGCTCAGGTCGCCTGGCCATGGTGCCGTCTTCATTCATAATCTCTACGATCAGGGCGGCGGGTTCAAAGCCTGCCATGCGCGCAAGGTCAACACCGGCTTCGGTATGGCCGGCGCGGCGCAGCACGCCGCCGGGCTTGGCAACCAGCGGAAAAATATGACCGGGCTGTGCGATATCGGCAGGGGAGGCATCGGCTGCAATCGCCTGCAGCACTGTATGCGCGCGTTGCATTGAACTGATACCTGGCCCTTGACGCTGTGCCGCGTCAATCGAGACGGTGAAGTTGGTTTCATGCTGCGAGCGGTTATCGCGCACCATCAGCGGCAATTGCAATTGCCTGGCGCGCTCCACCGTGATCGGCATGCAGATCAGACCGCAGGCCTCGCTGGAGAAAAAAGTGATGATTTCCGGGGTGACAGCTTCTGCGGCGACGATAAGGTCGCCCTCATTCTCACGATCCTCATCATCCATCAGGATGACCATTTTGCCGGCGCGAATATCATCAAGAATATCCGGTACGCTACTCAGTGCCATGTTGCGGTCTCCAATTGGTGCGACACGCACCTTACCAAACTGTATACGTTGGCCATCGGCAGCGGACTATAGCAGTTCGATGGCGACAGCGGTGGCTTCTCCACCGCCAATGCACAGCGCTGCAATACCGCGCTTTAGCGTTACCGGCGCAATCTCTGCTTGCAAGGAACAGTCCTCGATAGCGCCATTGGGTGGCTGGAATGTCGGCGGATAATGGACGCAGGTGCAGTCTCTGCAGCGATAAAAGCGCGCAATTTAGCCACAGGCGGGCACTTTTCTCAAGGCGCGCCCGGTACTTCAGGTGCGAACAGCTTGCCGCGCACCGCGTTGCGATATTGCAGCGGGCTCATGCCACTGTGGCGACGAAACAATTGTGAGAAATAGCTGACGTCTTGCAAACCCTGTTGCCAGGCGATGTCGCCTACTGTGAGGTTACTGTGGCGGAGAAGTTCCTTGGCGCCGGCAACGCGAATACTTTGCAGATAGGTCAGCGGTGACATGCCGGTGGCGCGTTTGAATCTCCTGTGCAGGGTGCGCGCACTGAGTTGACTGTGCGCTGCCAGTTGCGCCATAGACACGGGAGACTGTAGGTTCACCTGCAACCATTGTTGCGCCTGTGCTACCACTTCATCGTGATGGGAGCTGTCCGCTTCGTTCTGGTATGCGGCGGCGCGAAAGCTACGCCGGATTTCGGGTGAAAACTGACTCTCGATCGCTCTGGCGATACGACTGCCAAACCATTCCTCAACAATATGAACCATGAGATCGGCGATAGAGTTCACGCTGCCCACGCAGTAAATATTGTCACTTTGTGTAATCAGGTGCCGCATTTTCAGATCGACCTTGGGGTAACGTCGGGCGAAGTGCTCGAAGTAATTCCAGTGCGTGGTGGCCGCTTTGCCGTCAAGTAGTCCTGCCTCCGCCAACAGATAGCTGCCCGTGCCAACACTGCAAATACGGGTGCCGCGCGATGCTTGCTCACGCAGTTGCGCCTGCCAGTTTACAGCGCCGTTAAGGGCTGACAGCGGGTTGCGCCAGATGGCCGGGAGCAACAACAAATCCAGCGCCGGGAGGTCTGCCAGCGTGGTGTCAGGTTGGAGAATGATACCGCTAGCCAATGTCATCGGCTGGAGATCGGAGCCTGCCAGTAGAAAGCGCACTGGCGCTGCATCTCGATCACCGACGCTCGCTATCTGACTGGCAGCCTGCAGGATCTCCATCGGCAGCGTGATGCTGGTAGCCAGGGCCTGTGGGTAAAGAGCGGCGGCCGCCGTGCGCATGACGTGTAACTCCTGATCAAAGCAGACTGTCCAAATTACCACAATAAGTGGCTGTATCGACATGGTTAAAGGTAGGTAGCAACCGTACACTGCTGGCAGGCGCAATGAGCGAAAAGTCAGGACAGCGATGAGCAGGCAGCGGTTACCGGTAATAGTGGGGTTCGGCGGCATCAACCCCGCAGGGCGCAGTTCTGGCCATCATGCGTATGCAAGGATGACCTACTCTGCGCTGTCGTCGGCGCAGCGACGGCGGACGCAAGACGCACTGGCGGTGCTGATGGGCTATGAGCCGGGTACCGCGGTAGAGAAAGATCTGCTGGACCACACGCTGGTGAGGCGTATCGAAGCCAGTTACTTTGATGTGAACAGCGTGCCTTGGAACCAGCGCCTTCCGGCCCACAGCGATGAGAAGCCGGTGATGTTCGATCTGGAGCGCAGGCACCTGCCGGATGTCATTCCGCCGCATTGGGTGGTGACCGGAACCTCCGTGACCCACGTCAACGTACAAATTGTCGGGCAACAGGATTTCTTGCTTCCTACCCATCGAGAGTTTGATGTGAAGTCGGCCGGTCAGCTGCCGAGCGGTTTTGAGCCGGGCAAGCTGTATCCATCGCGCAACCATCCGCGCGGCTTGCAGATGACCGTCTATGCGGCCTCCGATGCGCTCGGTAGTCTGGGCATTGACTGGGAGAATGTTACCCGTCGCGTCGCGGTCGACCAGATCAGTGTCTACGCTGGCAGTGCTATGGGGCAATTGGATGGCGCCGGGGCCGGCGGCATGATCAAGTCGCGCTACAACGGTCAGCGTGTGACCTCCAAATACTGTCCGTTGAGCTTTGCTGAAATGCCGGCCGATTTCATTAATGCTTATGTGCTGGGTAGTCTGGGTGCCACCGGGGCCAGCCTCGGTGCCTGCGCGTCCTTTCTGTATAACCTGCGCCATGGCATCGAGGATATTCGCAGCGGCCGTGCGCGCGTCGCGTTCATAGGTGCGGCAGAAGCACCAATCACGCCCGAGATCATGGAAGGCTATACCGCCATGGGTGCACTTGCTACGGAGAAAGAGCTGCGCCAACTGGATGGGCTTGAGGAAGGGCAGGAACCCGATTTTCGACGCGCCTGCCGTCCGTTTGCGCAAAACTGCGGCTTCACTATCGCCGAGTCCGCGCAGATGCTGGTGTTGTTCGACGATGAACTGGCGATGGAACTGGGTGCCACCCTGTTCGGCGCGGCAACAGATGTGTTTGTCAATGCAGACGGGCACAAGAAATCCATCTCTGGCCCGGGCGTAGGCAACTACATCACCATGGCCAAAGCGACGGCCGCCGTCCGCGCCATTATTGGCGACGCTGCACTGCGCAGTGGTGGACTGGTGCAGGCACATGGCACCGGCACCCCACAAAATCGCGTTACGGAGTCTGAGATTCTCAGTCGCACGGCGCAGGCTTTTGGCATCGACAGCTGGCCAGTGGTGGCAGCGAAGTGTTATCTGGGGCACTCGATCGGCGCCGCCGCTGGAGACCAGATCAGTACAACGCTGGGTATCTGGCAGCACGGGATATTGCCGGGTATCACAACCATCGATAGTATCGCCAGTGACGTGCGCCAGGATCACCTCGGCTTCAGCAATACCCACCGCGAGATCGATACTGGCGAACAGTATTATGCGATCATTAATGCCAAAGGATTCGGTGGTAACAATGCCTCAGCGAGTTTGTTGAGTCCGCTGGCTACGCGGCGCATGTTGCAAACACGCTATTCCGCCAAGGAGTGGAAAGACTGGGAGCGCGCTAACGAAGGGGTGCGCGAGCGCCAGCAGGCCTACGACGACGGCATGATCGCGGGCACCATCAAACCTGTTTACAAGTTTGACCACGGGGTGTTGGACGACAGTGATATCCAACTTGATTCACAGGTGCTGACGATCGGTGGGCATCACGTGCGCCTCGATCAATCATCGGCATATGACGATATGAAAATCGACTAGACGCATCAAATAGCAGGCTGTTTTTCTTGAATCTTTCTAAACCCGTCGCGTTAAAAATTGCGGATCTTGCGCGTCCGCTCCACTTGCACGTTCACGGCGAGCAGGATCAATTCGTGTCGCGCCGGTTGAGGGAGGAGGGCGTATGGGAGCCCTATGAGACCTCCCTGTTGCTGGCGTTGTTGCGGCCGGGCGATGTGTTCGTGGATGTGGGCGCGAACATTGGCTATTTTTCTGTTCTGGCGGCCAGCGTGGTGGGTGATAAAGGTGCCGTTTTTGCTTTTGAACCGGACCCTGCAAATTATCAATTGCTGGAAGCAAATGCAGCATTGAACAATTTCCAGAGTCGCATCACGCTTGTGCAAGCGGCTTTATCTGATGCGGCAGGGCAGGGTCAGCTATTCTTAAGTGCCGACAATCTCGGCGATCATCAGGTGTATCAGGGTGAGGATGTGCGCCCTAGCGTCCCGATTACGCTGTATCAAGGTAGCCAGTATCTCGAAGGCCGCCTGCGGCGTCTGGACGTGTTAAAAGTGGACACCCAGGGTTCGGAGTATCAGGTTATCGTCGGGTTACTGCCGCTACTGCTCAAGTTACAGCACAAACCGCGCATCATAGTTGAACTGACACCGCATGCGTTGCGCCAGGCCGGTGCCAGCGGTCGCGCGCTAATCGAGGCGCTGGCAACACTTGATTTGCCGATGTGGATCATCGACCATATTGAGCATCAGCTCCACCCCAGTAGTGCCGAGGCACTAGCACTGTGGTGCGACAACTGGGACCAAGTGGCCACAGCCCGGGGCTTTATGAATATCCTGATAGGCCGCATGGACTAAAAGCCTGTCGCAGCGCGCTCAAAATAACCGGCAAATGCTGGTATCATCGTGTTTCAATTTTTCAGCAGCACGTTTTAATGAACGACATTCTGCAGTTTTTACAACACCGCAACTCGGCACCGAAGTTGGCTGCTCCAGCACCGTCTGCGGCGCAGATGCAGGAGATCTTTCGGGCGGCCATGCGCGCCCCCGATCATGCCTGGATACGCCCTTGGCGCTTCATTATTATAGAGGGTGAGCGGCGCCTGGCGTTTGGTGAGGTGCTGAAGGAGACCCTTTTGGCGCGCACGCCGGATGCTGATGAAACGGCCTGCAACAGAGCCCGTAATGCGCCTTTGCGCGCGCCACTGCTGGTGGCCGTTGTGGTCAAGCTGACCGAGCATCCGAAGGTTCCTTTTGCAGAGCAGCGTTTTTCCGCTGCCTGCGCCGCTCATGCCATATTGCTCGCGGTTGAGGCTCTGGGTTTCGGCGGCATGTGGCGCACCGGTGCTGCTGCATTTGACCGTAATGTCATGGATAAGCTGGGCCTTGCCGACAATGAGGAAGTGATTGGTTTTGTTTACGTCGGCACCCGGGATGGCAATCCCAAAAATGTTCCCACACTGAATGCTGCTGATTTCGTATCGACTTGGTAGTATGTATCCACACAAAGTAATGTTGAGAGAATAAGCCATGTCCCCGAGTTTTGAGACGCTTGAATTAACCATCGAAGAACAGGTGGCTACGGTGCTGCTGAACCGCCCCGACAAGGCCAATGCGATGAACGGTACGATGTGGGACGAACTGCAGCAGTGCTTTGAATGGCTGGATCAGGAGCCCTCCGTGCGGGCCGTCATTCTTGCGGGCAATGGCAAGCACTTTTGCGCTGGACTGGATCTTGGTGTGTTCGGGGATATGCAAGGATCTTCCTCCGATCCCGCGCGTCGCGCCGACCAGTTACGGCGCACTGTATTGCGATTGCAGTGCAATCTCACTGCGATCGAGAAATGCAGGGTACCGGTGTTGGCCGCAATCCACAGGACTTGCATCGGTGGCGGCGTGGATATGACCTGTTGTGCCGATATGCGCTATGCCACCGAAGACGCCTATTTTTCCATCCGCGAAATCGATATCGGTATGACCGCCGATGTTGGCACATTGCAGCGCTTGCCGAAAATTATTCCCGATGGCGTAGTGCGTGAACTGGCTTATACCGGCCGTAATATGGGGGCCGAGGAGGCCCGTGAAGTTGGTTTTATCAATAAGGTTTTTGATAACCGTGAAACCATGATGCGTGAGGTAACGGCAATCGCCCGCTCCATAGCGGCGAAGTCGCCACTGGCTGTGCGCGGCAGCAAGGAGATGTTGCTCTATTCACGCGATCACAGCGTGGCCGAAGGCTTAAACTATATTGCCACATGGAACGCAGGCATGATGAGTCAGTTGGATTTACAGGTGGGCATCACAGCGCAAATGAATAAAACGCAAGCGGTCTACGAAGACTAGTCGAGCGCAATGGAAGATTGCCTGGTGCAGCTTATGCACAGTCGAAACCGTCGATTTTGCCGGTTCATTCTGGAGAGTAATCAATGACGTTTTTATCGCGGTTTAATAGACCGTGGCTGCACTTTATTGTGTTAGGTAGCCTGCTGTTCTACCTGCGAGGTGAGTTGTTTCCAGAACCTAAGCCGGTGATAGGCCCTCTGAGTGAAGCACGCATCGAGGCACTGCAGCAGCAGTGGTTGGCCAGTGTTGGTCGCCCGCCAACGGCGGAGCAGCTGGCACGCATGGCGGAAGTGGAGCTGGATCGTGATATGTTGTTTCAGCGCGCCAATGAACTGGAACTGTATCTCTACGATACAGTCGTTTACCAGCGTCTGCTGCTGAACATGCGGTTCCTGCAAATGGGAGAGGGCAAGTCAGATGATGAGTTGTATCAGGCGGCGCTGGACATGCGCCTGCATCTGAGTGATGAGGTGATCAAACGGCGAATGATACAGGTCATGGAGCAGTTGCTGTTGTCCAGTAATCCGCCGCAAGCACCAACCGAAGCGGAAATCGGCGCTGAGTTCGAGCAGCGCATGAAAGAGTTGCGCAGACCGCCACGCTATACGATCGAACATATCTATTTCAATCGTGAGCGCGAGGGTGACGCAGAGGCTGTGATCGCCAAAGTTCAGCAGGAGAACATGACAGCGCAACAGGCGCGACAACTGAGTTCGCCGTTCTTACCCGGCTATCAGTTTACCGCGCAGACCCCGGATCAATTGGCGCGTCACTTTGGCGGCTCGTTTGTTGAGAACCTACAGAATGCGAATCCACAGGCGGGTCAATGGGCTGGGCCGGTGCGCTCAACCTACGGCTTACACTATGTTTGGGTCGACGCACTGGAACCAGCAAGGGATGCTGCGCTGGAGGAGGTTCGCCCGCAGTTGCAACGCGATTTGGAGTCTCGGGCCAAGGACGCTAGGTTGCGCGAGAGCATCAGTGCCATGCGACAACACTACGAGATAAGACAATGAAGAGCTGGCATGCCCTGATGGCGCTTGTGTTGGGCATTTGCGTTGCGCAAGTCGCTCACGCCCACCGATTTGCACCCTCCCTGCTCAATGTGCAGGAGATCGCTCCGTTACAGTACAACCTGGTTTGGAAGACGCCTGCGCAGGGGGTTAGCAGCGTCCCACTGCGACCCGTGTGGCCCGAATCCTGTGAGGTCAAAATTGCCAGCGCACCGCAGATGGAAGATACGGGCGTAGTGACTAGTTGGCAGCTGGACTGCATGCAGTTGGGCGAGGAGGGGTTAGTGGGCCAGACCCTCGGCGTCACCGGCCTGGGTGCTAGTCAGGCGTCGGCCATGGTCATGGTGAGCCTGCTTGATGGGCGGCAGTATCAGCAGGTATTAAATACTGAGGCGTCAGAATTTGTTATTCCCGCTCAGTCCACTGCGGGCGATGTCGCTGGCGATTACGCCTGGCTCGGCATGGATCATATCTGGGGCGGTATCGATCATCTGCTATTTGTGTTCGGTTTGCTGCTGCTGGTAGGCGGGGGCAGCCGACTGCTCTGGACCATTACTGCCTTCACGGTAGGCCATAGCATCACCCTGTCTCTGGTGACGCTTGGTTACTTTGATTACCCGGTGGCGTTGGTGGAGTTTGCGATAGCGCTGAGTATCTTTATTTTAGCAGTTGAACTGACGCGCGTTGAAAAGCACGACGCCCTGTGGCGAAATCCATGGTGGCTGGCCGGTGGGTTTGGTCTTTTGCACGGCATGGGCTTTGCCGGGGCGCTCGTTGAAACAGGTCTGCCACAGGACAACGTGCCACTGGCGCTACTTTTTTTCAATGTCGGTATAGAGATAGGGCAGATTGCTTTCATCGTTGTTATTTTGGCGGTCTGGTACCTCATCAGAAAGCCGCTGGCGCCCTGGCGGGACAGGCTTACACCATTGCCGGTCTACATTCTCGGCGCACTATCAGCCATGTGGTGTATTGAGCGCGGATTGGAGGCCATACTGTCGTAATCCGAGACCCTGCTCGTGGGGGCCGTTATCGCTAGCGTAAAGTGGGAGAGATCATGTCGCAAAAAAACCGAAAACCGGCTGACAGGAAAAACAGCGACGGCAATGAAGCCAATCCGGAATCACTAGGTCGCAAGCACTATAAGAAAGAACTGAAACAGCTGCACATAGAGCTAGTAAACCTCCAGCGCTGGGTTGTGCAGAAGGGTTTGAAGGTGTGCATCGTGTTTGAGGGACGCGATGGTGCTGGCAAGGGTGGGGTTATCAAGGCTATCACCGAGCGTGTCAGTCCGCGTATTTTTCGGGTGGTTGCACTGCCAGCTCCCACTGAGCGTGAGAAAACCCAATTGTATTTTCAGCGCTACATAAAGCATTTCCCCGCCGCTGGTGAGGTCGTCATTTTTGACCGTAGTTGGTATAACCGTGCTGGTATTGAGCGCGTAATGAGTTTCTGTACAGAAGCGGAGGCAGAGAACTTTCTGTTGCAGGTGCCCTTAATGGAGCGTGCAATGGTCGACTCCGGCATGATCCTGCTAAAGTATTGGCTGGAGGTCGGCCCTGAGGAACAACAAAGGAGGCTGGAAGATCGTGTCGACGATGGTCGCAAGACATGGAAGCTCTCGCCGATGGACCTCAAGTCCTATCACCGATGGGATGACTATACACTGGCGCGGGACGCCATGTTCGTAGCGAGCGATTCTGAATGGGCACCCTGGCACGCCGCTAAGTCGGAGGACAAGCGACGGGTGCGCTTGAACGTTATAAGTCACTTGCTGGGATCTGTCCCTTACGAAGAACTACCCATGCCCAGGGTTAAGCTAGGCAAGCGAAAAGTGGGCAAATTTGAACCGATCATCCACCCCGTCAAATACGTGCCTGAACGCTATTGAGATAAGCCTCAGCCCCGCAAATTTGAGCTGATTGCCTCTTCCATTACCTCGTGGGTGAGTTCTGTAGAGATGCCCCTTTGCCCCGCGGCAGACGCCGACCGCCGTGCACAGACTCAAGGATTTGTTTTTTTTTCGTTTAGCCATTTCGATAGACCATTTTTACATGCTAGGATTGCCGCGCTTTAGTCGTGGCAGCTTCAATAGCGCAGTCTCAGTTGCGCTAGTGCTTACAGTACCCTTACTATTTACTCCTATATTCTTAACGTTCTCACAGGCGAGGTTATGCCCGAATGCTGGATGTGTTGCAGACAGTGGCAGGTTTGGTATTGCTGGTTTTTGGTGCAGATTTGCTAGTGAAGGGGGCCTCGTCTCTCGCATCACGCTATGGACTATCCCCGCTGATGATCGGACTGACCGTAGTGTCTTTTGGGACCTCCATGCCCGAAATGCTGGTCAGTGTGACAGCGGGTCTGCAGGGCAGCGCCGATCTGGCTGTTGCCAACGTGCTGGGCAGTAACATGTTCAATATCCTGGTTGTATTGGGTGTCGCGGCTATGATCTTCCCGTTGCGGGTGCAAAGTTCGACTGTCGTATCGGAGATTCCGTTCTCTCTCAGCGCGGCCATCCTGCTGGGTTTTGTTGCGAATGCGGCCCTCTTTACCACCAAGCTGGAACTCAGCATCAGTCGTGTGGACGGCGCAATCCTATTATTGTTTTTCCTGTTGTTCATGGCATATATATTCTCGATTTCGAGCGCAGGTAACAAGGATAACTCGCAGGTTCCTGCAGCGTTCACAGTTACCCGGTCGATTGCTCTTATTTTTGCCGGTATGGCAGGTTTGTATTTTGGCGGCGAATGGGCGGTGGGTGGTGCGGTGGCATTGGCCCGCGACTGGGGGGTTGATGAGGCGGTCATCGGTTTAACGATAATCGCAATCGGTACCTCCCTGCCCGAATTGATGGCGTCTGCGGTGGCGGCTTACCGGCGGGAGGCTGATATCGCTGTAGGCAATGTGGTGGGCTCCAATATCTTCAATATCCTGTGGGTTCTGGGAGTCACCGCAAGCATCACGGCGTTGCCATTCGATGCGGTCAGTAACTTTGACATTATTATGGTGATTGTCGCGACCATGCTCATCATTTTGGCTGTAGCGACTAGTCGTGTTGCCACTATCTCAAGGCTATGGGGCGGCGTTTTTGTGTGTGTATACATTGCTTATATTGTGTATGTTGTGCAACGCTAATTAGCGGGCTTGCTCAAACTTTTGGCATAGTGCAAACACACCATGAAATCTGAAATAACACCACTTTAGGGCCATTGTCAGCGCTGGTGGCCGGCTATATGATCATCGGCCTCGGGGTACTGTAACCGCAGAATATTTACCCGCCGAATCCGGCACAGCCCGCTTGAACAGTGATGGGATGTATCCCCCTCATAAAAGCAAGTCATCAAAGGGGATACCACAGCATGGAAACGTTCATGTCAGCTGATGCCTGGATCACGCTGCTTGTGGTGCTGTGCAGCCTGGCTTTCCTGGTCAGCAATCGCTTCGCTCCTGAGATAGTGCTATTAGGGTCACTGACTGTTCTGTTGCTGACGGGTGTGCTCAATACATCACAGGCGCTTGCCGGGTTCTCCAACCCAGGCCTGATAACGGTGGCTGTACTGTATGTTGTGGTGGCCGGACTGGTGGATACGGGCGCAGTGCAGGCATTTGGTTCAAGGTTGCTCGGCAAGCCGCGCAGTATCGTTGGCGCGCAAACACGTTTGATGTTGCCGGTGATGGGCTTGAGTGCGTTTTTGAACAATACGCCAGTGGTGGCCATGTTGGTGCCAGTAGTGGAGGAGTGGTGTCGGCGCCACGGGCTATCCGTCTCTAAACTGATGTTGCCCCTTAGCTATGCCGCCATCCTCGGAGGCTGTTGTACGCTCATCGGGACTAGCACTAACCTGATTATTCACGGTTTGGTGTTGGAGCATACCGACCTTGGCAGTATGGGTTTCTTTGACATTGCGGCGGTGGGTGCTCCTGTGGCGATACTAGGGTTTCTGTATGTGATCACCGTCCAGCGGTGGTTGCTTCCGGAGCGTATACCCCCTCTATTACAGGGTGAAAGTGTCCGCGAGTACACTATTGAGTTTATGGTGAGCCGCGGCAGTTCGCTGATCGGCAAGAGTATCGAGCGGGCAGGACTGCGACATTTACCCGGCGTTTTCCTCGCCGGAATATGGCGCAACGACAACGTTATCGTAGCGGTATCGCCCGCAGAAGTCCTGTTGGCTGATGACCGCCTGGTGTTTGTCGGCGCGGTCAACTCGGTGGTCGAACTGGTGCGCCACCCCGGTCTGATCCCGGCACCCGAAAATCTGTTTGATCTGGCCACGCCACGCAGCAATCGCCAGCTTATCGAGGTCGTGATTTCTGCCATCTGCCCGATGGTGGGTCATACCATTCGCGATGCGAAATTTCGCTCACAGTATGACGCGGTGGTCATCGCCGTAGCCCGCAATGGCGAGCGCATTGACGGCAGGATCGGCGACATCATATTGCATGCCGGCGATACGCTCTTGTTGGAGGCGCGTCCTGCCTTTGTGCAGCAGCAGCAACACAACCGTGATTTTCTGCTGGTTCACCCGCTGCAGGGGGAGGCTGTGCCGCGCCACGACCGCGCGTGGTTGGCGGGATCAATACTGCTGGGTATGGTGGCGCTGGCAACAACGGGTTGGCTGTCCATGCTGGAGGCGGCGCTGCTGGCGGGCGGCTTGATGCTGGTAACACGTTGCACCAGTGCGGTCTCGGCGCGCGCGAACATCGATTGGTCGGTGCTGGTGATGATCGGCGCATCGCTGGGTCTGGGAAGTGCGCTGGAGGTGAGCGGTGCAGCGAATGCCCTTGCCTCTGGTGGTCTCTCACTGGTGGGCGAAAATCCGTGGCTGGCCCTGCTGGTGATCTACGCGCTAACCACCTTATTGACCGAGATTATCACCAACAATGCTGCGGCCGTGCTCATGTTTCCGATTGCGCAGGCCGCTGCAGAATCACTGGGAGTATCATTGTGGCCGTTTATCGTATGCCTGATGATGGCGGCGTCCGCGAGTTTTGCAACGCCCATTGGCTACCAGACTAATTTGATGGTCTATGGGCCCGGCGGATATCATTTTACCGACTATTTGCGCATCGGGCTGCCGCTCAATATAGTTCTTGGGCTGGTAACCGTGTTGCTTGCGCCACTGATCTGGCCATTTAGTTAGTTTACGCTAAAGGTAGAGCGAGCACGTAATGGCTCGCTCTCCGTGTTTACACTGCGGCTATTTCGCCACTGCAACAGCTTTGTAGATATCTGAAAAAAGCACCGCGCGCTCATCAATAACGATGGGTGTGTGCAGGCGGCGTGCAATGCCATAAGCCGACACGATACCCCGTATTGAAGCGTTGTGCGTCTCCACCACCACCACATGCTGTTCGCCATACTTCTTCATTCGGGCGAGCACGTCCCCAATGCTTGAGAGTTGGAACTTCTGGAAGTCAATGGCCCGTAATCGATTTCGAGGAGTCATCACAAACTGCACAGTAAGTTCTTCGCGTCGAAGTTTGGATACGCCCATCTCCTTGATGACTTTTTCCGAGACGAGGTCATCGAGTGAGATGACCCCCCGAAATGATTCCTGTGCATCGATAACCAGAAACATTTTGATATGAGTCCTGCGCATGATTTCACGCGCCTCATCTATCGAGGTATTTTGCTCCATCATCAGTGGATGTTGCTGCTTGAAGTCGGTGAATACCTCTAGTGCGGGACTGTGTAGGTCCAGTTCCACAATATTTTGCGGGCGCTGGATATCCCGAATATTAGTAGTAAAAAGGGGTTCCGCTTCTGTGAATACAGACATAACAGTATGCTCCAGGCCGGACCCAACGGAACGTGGCAGAGCGCATAAGGACGCGCTTAACACTGTGGTCACTCCGGCCAAAAAAAATGTAAAAGGTAAGGTTTTTTACGGAAGGAATTCAGTGCTTGGGAGGGGCGCGCGCCTGGCTGAGAGTGAATGCTGTCTGTATTACTAAAGAGACACTCGCCGAACGTGCCGGAGATTCGCTCGAGGAGGGCTGAGGTAGCCACTCAGGCGCGGGCTGAAATTTTGGTTTCTGGTCAGCAAGTTTATCTGGAAATAAGCTCTCAAGGCCGTTAATCGTCGGCTGAGGGGTAGAGAGTAGACTGTCTTTTGCGGTGATCGAACCGAAACCGTCGGGTGAGATCAAAACAGAGATCAGGACAAAAAATGCCGTGTTAAGAAAAGCTTTTAGTGTATTCGCGTTCACCAGTCTTTGAGGGTGTACCTGCCTCCGGGCAATACTGCATTACTGTTCTAATCGAGTATAGGCCATGGCGCTATCGATCATAGTGGCCAGGTCAAAATATTATTGGCAGTTTTGCGGATAAATTTAAAATGCCGCTTTTCTGCCGTCTTCGGAGGCGGCACAAGTGCGCCCCGGAGGGGCTCGTCACATCACCTCAGATCACATCACATAGTGAGTATGAGTAAATATCCCACAGAGTAAGCGCCGATCAGGTGGGGCGTGTAGCGCAGGTAGCTCATAAACCCCAGGCCTTCAATTTTGCTCATCATCAACACGCCGGACGCGGAACCGACCGCCAGTAACGACCCCCCTACACCCACGCAGTACGTGAATCCCAGCCAGTCCGTCAGTGGCATTTGCAGATTGGATTTCAACACGGCCGACGTTAGCGGTACGTTATCGATGACGGCTGAGAGGCCACCGATCATGAAATTGGCGACACTGGGAATAAACAGCGTGTACAGATGCGTAATACCCTGCAAAGCCCCGATTTCTTTCAGCATTCCAACGATCAGAAGGACTCCGAGGAAAAACAGCAGGGTATCGAATTCGATCTTGCGAATGTAGTCGATGATGGGCATGTCCGACTCGTCACGGCGCATGAACCGCGCCAACAGGAAAACAATGGACAGGCCGAAGATGAAGATCAGCAGCGGCGGCACATGCATGAACAGGTTAATACCCAGCGTCGACACGATGGTAGCCAAAAATATGACAGCCACGCAGATATCGAACCGCGTAATCTGCGTGATGACACGCTGCGGGGCCAGTCGACCTTCGAAGCCTGGCATCAAAATGAACGCCAGTAGCAAGCAGGCAATCAGGCCGGGTAACACAATAACAAACAGGTCGCTGATGCCTACCTTGCCGGACGTAAAGATCATCAGCGTGGTCACATCGCCTGTGATGAGCGCTGCGCCGCCGGAGTTAATGGAGAACACTGCCAGCACGGCGAGTTTGATATTGCTGCTGGTATTGAGGCGCAGAGACTGGATCAGGGCGATCATAACCAGCGTGGTGGTAATGTTGTCGCAGAAGGATGAGAGGATGAACGCAAATAGCGCCAGGCCCGGCAGCAACGCTTTTTGTGGCATGCTGCTGGGCAGCAGGCGATACACTGCGGATTCAACCATGCCGTGCTGATTCAAATAGGCAACGAAGGTCATGGCGGCGAACAGGAACAACCATAAAGAGGCGATATCGAGAATGTTTTCGGAAAATGCGCTCTCTACGGACTCGTGATCGGCAGCACCGACGAACAGCAGTATCCAACAAAGCGTGCCAAGGAACAGCGTGGATTTGGCCTTGTTAATATGAATAACGTCCTCAAGTACGATGGCCATAAAGGCCAGAACCGCCAAAAGGATCAATATCGAGTTAAGCATCCGCGTATTTTCCGCACCAGAGTCAGCCGCTAGGGCCACAGGGGCGGCGATAGTACACGCAATAACGGGCGTCCTGATAGCGTGCAGATTTCACAGTTAAACCCTGCCAAAGTGCTTAACAGGACAAAGCTTGTTGGAAACATCGTTATTTGCAGGGGGGTGCTGGCAATTGAGCCGGTCTAACGCTACGGTGCGCAGCAGGCAGGGCGCGACGTCTGCGGTGGGAACCGGTCCGCAAGCTTCGCCGAGGCAACTACTCAGTACAAGTAAACAGGGGAAATCCAATGGCAAATACGGGCTTACAACTTCGTTCCACAGTGAAGAACGACAACACGCTGGAACTCACACTGGTGGATGAGCCCATTCCCCACCCCGGCCCGAATGACGTGTTGGTGCAGATAGAGGCTGCACCGCTAAACCCCTCCGATCTTGGTTTATTGTTTGGCCCAGCGGATATCAGTACCGCCAGAGCGTCGGGTACTGCCGAGAGGCCCATTCTCACCGCTGATATTCCGCCGCAGATGATGAGAATGGTGGCGGCGCGTGTAGGGCAATCGCTGGCCGTGGGGAACGAGGCTGCAGGTACTGTCATAGCCGCAGGTGAATCTGACGCCGCTCAGGCGCTGATGGGCAAGCGGGTGGGGATTATCGGCGGGGAGATGTACAGCCAGTATCGCTGCGTCAACGCCTTTATGTGCCTGCCATTGGAGGAGGGGACTACAGCCGCCGAGGGCGCTTCATGTTTCGTCAATCCCCTTACGGCGCTGGCGATGGTCGAGACCCTGCGCATGGAAAATCATAAGGCATTGGTACATACGGCTGCGGCTTCCAACCTCGGCCAGATGCTCAATCGTATCTGTATCAATGAGGGCATCGCGCTGGTCAATATTGTGCGTAAAACTGAACAGGAAGATATCCTCAAGGCGCTGGGGGCAACGTACATTATCAACTCAGGCGGCGATAGTTTTTACGATCATCTAACCGATGCCATTACCGAGACCGGCGCCACGCTGGCGTTTGATGCCACCGGCGGTGGCAAACTGGCCAGCCAGATCCTTTCCAGCATGGAAGCGGCGGCGGTGCGCAATATGACTGAATACAGTCGCTACGGCAGTGATGTATTCAAGCAACTGTATATCTACGGCGCGCTTGATCGCAGTGCCACGGTGTTAACACGCGATTTCGGATTCTCCTGGAGTCTCTCGGGTTTTCTGCTGACGCCTTTCCTGCAGAAGGTGGGCATCGAGAAGAGTCTGCAGATGCGCGCGAAGGTGGCGGCAGAGATAAAAACTACTTTCGCCAGCCATTACACACGGGAGGTGTCGCTGGCCGAAGCGCTGTCGCTCGACGCTATTGCGGTGTATGGCAAACAGGCAACCGGAGAGAAGTATCTGATCACGCCACAGGAATGACAGACAGCTCAGCGGCTCACTTCGAGGGACCAGGGCTCGAACTCGGCACAGCCGATGTCCTCGTAGCCCTTTTTGTTCCAAACGTCGGCACCGGCGTTTGCCAACAGGAATAGTTGGACATAAAGCGCACACCGCGCGCGCAGGTCCGCAATGCCAGTATCGTTCGTAACGCGTTCTTTCAGCATGCCCACCGTCATAGGTTCTTTCACCATGCGCAGGCCGCCATCGGCGGCAGTATCCAGCAGCATCAGGTTGGGTCGTTGTCCCTCGTTGTCCCACGCCTGCCAGAGCGGAAGAGCACTGCTGCGCCCGCGCCCCGGTGCTCCGGTGTCGGCAAACTCAGACCAGTAGCTGCGCATTTGCGCGCCTAGCAGATCACGCCCTGGGATGTTGTCACTGTTGTAAAGGCCCGGCACCTTGATGCCATCTTCAAAGTCATTGAAGATGTAGCCGACTTCGAGTCCGTGCCCTGCGCCTAACAGTTCACTGTAATCGACCAGCCAGTTCTTGCCGCCTTCATCCCAGTCCCAGCGGTAAGCGTAGACCGCTTGTCCGCCGTTGTTTGAAATTATTCTGGCGACACCATCAACGGCCAACGCTTTCCAGTTGTCGCTGAGGTAGGCTGCCAATGCATTGTAGGCCTGCGGATCTTTTATCTTCGGAATAAAGCCCAATTTTAGATCCACGAATTCCGGATTCTGCGCCAGGAAAAGTTTCATTTCGTCGCGGTTGGTGCCAGTGATCAGTGGCACGCTGTTGTAGCGCTTGGGGTCGCGAAACAGCGTATAAAGTGTTTCCCTGGGCAGCACTGTGCCGTCCCGGAAGCTCTGCGGTGCACTGTACATGCCCGCGCCGCCACTGATGCCTTCAAGAACCTCTTCAGTGCTGCGGGAGTACATGAAACGGCGCAGCTCATCGCCGGACATCGAGGTCTGTAAGGATTTTGCCTCATCCTCGTTCGCGGCCCGGCCTGCGTGTTGCAGCTGTAGCGACAGCCATTCGCGGGAGCTCAGCTTCATCCCCGGTTGCGCTGCATCGTGGAAGTTTTCTGCGCGCCAGCGCGGTGTTGTGCTTACCGAGCCACTTTGCGAAATTGCGCGCTGAAACAAGCCCTTTGCAAGTGGTGATGCCATCAGTGAATAGACGTTGCGGCCGCCGGCAGACTCGCCAAAGATGGTGACCTTGTTGGGGTCGCCGCCAAAATTGGCGATGTTGTCCTGCACCCACTGGAGCGCCGCAATCATATCCAGATTGGCGTAGTTGCCGCTTCCGTCCAGCGTGTCACGGCCTTTGCCGCGCAGGGCCGGGTGGCTCATCCAACCGAAAAAACCCAGTCGATAATTGAGGGTAACCAGCACCACCTGCTCGCCTGCGGCAAGTTTATTGGCGGCGTAGGTGTTCGCCGTGCCGATGGTATTACCGCCGCCATGAATCCAGAACATTACAGGGCGTTTTTCGGAATCTGCAGTGCTGTAGCCGCGCGGAGACCAGACATTGAGGTAGAGACAGTCTTCACTGCCAACCACTGCGCCACTGTCGTCGGGCAGACCGTCTAGCGGCCCCGATAACTGTGCACACGGATCGCTAAACGCGATGGTCTCTCGTGGGGTGCCCCAGGGTTCTACCGGTTGTGGCGCCCGCCAGCGTAAGTCTCCGATGGGCGCTGCGGCGTAGGGTATGCCTAACCATGCAAAGGTATTATCGGCGTCTTTGCTGCCCACTACCTGGCCTGCAAGGGTGGAGCGCTGTGTGTCGGGATTTGCCGCTCGCACGGCGCGCTCGCGGTTGGGTGACGGCCAGTAGTAGGCCGCAACAACAGCAAACAGGAGCAGTGTCACAGCAGCGAGGATCTTCTTCATGGCGCTAGTCCTTTACCTGCGGTGTGGGCGTCAGACGCTCCCTTGCGCACCGAGGCTATGCCTGAACAAATGCTAGGGATTGCCCGGCCATTCTTCTGTAGGAATAAAAGGATACAGAGCAAGTCGGATACCCTCCTGCACACTGTTCTCATTATCCATGATGCTGCGCCGGCGTATGTAACGGCCTTTGGAGGATCGACTGTCGATCGCATCCGTAGCGTCGATACCACCGCGGCTCGAAAATACCGGCTCGAGTTGCATGTTGTAGACCGTCACTTGCAGCGACACCACGGCGGCCAGCATATTCCAGTCAAACTCTGCATTGACACTGTTGCCAGGCCCCTGCAGGGTCGGTGTGCGCGATACGCCATCCCAGCGTGCGATGTGCTTGAGTCCCTCGCTGAAGGCGACTTCAAATTCCACCAGATCGGTAAAGATGAAGGCGTCGAGTTTGCCTGATTTTTCCATCTCGTCGCGGACCTGGTGCATAATCAGCGCGAAGGTTTTGCGATTCAGTTTGCCGCTGGTCGGGTCGACCGGGTTGCCAAAAGCGCGTTCCGCGGTATTCCAGTGCTGCTCGAAATCACGCTGTGGCAGAACCTTGAAGCCATTGTCTTTCAGATATTGAGCCACCTGCGCATCGATGCGCGGTGCTTCTTTTTCCAGGTAATTACGGGATGACGTGCCCAGGTTCACATGGGCGATCACTACGGTCTTTATCGGGTTGGCGTCCAACTCAGCCTGGTTGATCTGGTAAGGAAAGGTGGTCGGGTTATAGGCAGGAGTGCTGCTGCAGGCGGAGAGTAGCGTGGTTGCCGCAACAAAAACAGCGAGATGGCTAAGTGATAGTAGGCGACGCATACAGTATTCCAATCCATTATAGTACCGGGCATGGTAGCAAAATCTGTCAGGGGACACAGTGCTAAATGGCAATACAATTATTTGTCAAACGAGCGGGAGCAGGGCCGGCAGTGGTGTTGTTGCATGGCTTGTTCGGTGCCGGTGGCAATTTGGGTTCGTTGGCTCGCGCCTTACAGGGCGCCTTCACTGTGTTCAGCGTTGATCTGCCCAGCCACGGCAAGTCCGACTGGCTATCGCCTCTGAGCCTGGCGGCGATGGCGAGTGCTGTGCAGCAGTGCATGGATGTGCAGGGCATGTCTGCGGCACATTTTGTCGGCCACTCGCTGGGAGGTAAAGTCGCAATGCAACTGGCCCTGCAGAGTCCGAAGCGCGTGCAGTCATTGGTCGTGGCGGATATTGCCCCGGTCAGCTATACGCCGAGCCATGAAACGGTGTTCGCCGCGCTGGAGTCTGTTGTCGCATTGCCCTGCGCCAGTCGCACGGAGGCCGCGACGCGCATGGCTACGCATCTTGGGGAAGAGACCGTAATCCAGTTTCTGTTGAGCAGCCTGCACCGCGATGGGCAGGGAATTTACCACTGGCGCTTCGATCTGGACGGGCTGCGTGCCGACTATCGTGCATTGCTCGCGGCTCCCGAAGGCGGCTCGATGTACTCTGGCCCGGTGCTGTTCATCAAGGGCGCGAACTCTGACTATATTGCGGAGCAACACTGGCCAGCGGTGCAGGCGCTTTTCCCCTCGGCAACGGTAAAGGTCATGCCGGGCTGTGGGCACTGGCTACACAGCCAGAAGCCACAATTGTTCAACGGCATTGTCGCGCGCTTCCTTGCGCCGCAGGAAGGACGTAAGCTAAGCAAAGCTTTTTCCAACCAACCACTGAATGAGAGATAGATCGCTGTGAACTTTAGCTTGGGGAATGTAGTCGCTCTCTTCGTGCTCGGCATGCTCTGTTTGCATTTTCTCGGGTCTGTTCGGGTACGCGAGTTGGCCGTGCAGGCGGTGGTCCGCGCCAGCAAGCGCGACGACTTCCAGCTACTTGACCAGTCAGTGCATGTGCAGCGTCTTTCAATGAGCCGCGATGACACTCGGCGGTGGCGGATATGGCGGCAGTATCGATTTGACTACAGCTATGATGGCGTAGAGCGCCGCCAGGGTCATGTAATCATGCTGGGTAAGCAGTTGCAGTCTGTCATAGTATCCGAGAGAGCCCCGGTACTGCATTAGCGTCGGCGGTGGCTTGTAGGAGCAAGCTGCCGACGCTGAAGAGTTCTTCAGATATTTACTTTTTAATCTGCGATTCCAGCATATTAGCCACTTTCTGCCCGTAGGGTGGCAAGGTGCCTGCCAGCTTCGCCATATCCACGAAACCCTCGCGGTACACGCCGCGCGCATGACTGAAGGTGCGGAAGCCATCGCGGCCGCGGTAATTGCCCATGCCGCTGTGACCGCTGCCACCGAAGGGCAAATCGTCACAGGCCACATGCAGGGCGATAGCGTTCACAGCCACGCCACCAGAATGGGTTTCGTTAATGACCTTGTTCTGCTCCGCCTTGTCTTTACCGAAGTAATACAAGGCCAGAGGGCGCTCGCGCGCATTGATAAAGTCAATCACCTCCTGCACGTTGTCATAGGTTTTGATATTGAGCATGGCGCCAAAAATCTCATCCTGCATACAGGCCAGCGTATCGTCAGGATTGATCACCATATGCAGGGCGATTTTGTGTTCTTTTTTGTTGGAGAACTCCTCGCCCGGCGGGCACAGCGAAATGATACGTGCGCCACTTTTCGCCGCTTCAGTGATGTAACCCTTTACTCGTTCATAATGGCGCTCGTTGATGCAGGCTACAAAGTCGGGATTGCCCTGCACAGTCGGGAACTGCTCAGCAATGACCGCCTTGCAGCGGTTGACGAATGCTTCCAGTCGACTTTGTGGCACAAAGCAGTAGTCCGGGCTGACGCACAGCTGGCCTCCGTTCATGGCTTTGCCTGAGATGATGCGCTCGGCGGCGGCATGAATATCGCAATTCTCCCCGACGATGACCGGCGACTTACCGCCCAGTTCCAGTGTCACCGGCACCATGTTTTCTGAGGCTGCGCGCATTACCAGGCGACCGATACTGGTCGCACCGGTAAATATCAGATGATCCAGCGGCAGTGCAGAAAATGCAGCGCCTACGTCGGGGCCGCCAGTTACCACGGTTATTTCTGACTCTTCAAAATACTGGGCAAATAGCGTCTGCATGATCTCGGCGGTGTGCGGTGTGTACTCGGAAGGTTTGATCATGGCGCGGTTGCCTGCGCCGATTACATCTGCCAGAGGGCTAAAGATCATATTCACCGGAACATTCCAGGGGGTCATGATGCCGACCACACCCTTGGGTTGATAGTGCACGTGAGCCTTGGCGCCAAGGAAATTCATCGGCATAAAAGGCGAGCGCTTCTCTGGCTTCATCCATTTTTTCAGGCTTTTCTTAACGAACTTCAGGCTGCCCACAGAGGTCATGATATCGGTCATCAGGGTCACGTAGCGCGAGCGACAGCCGAAGTCCTTTTCCACGGCCTCGCAAATGGCATCTTTGTTATCCACCAGCAATGCAATGCAACGGTCAAGGCGATCAATGCGTGTGGCAAGGGCGACAGGGCCCTCGGCACGAAACGCGCGCCGCTGGTTATCGAGTATGGCTTGCAATTCAACGGCGGCAGAATTTTCTTTCAGTGATGCGTTCATGATGGATTCCTCTTTCAGCGTTTACGCAGTGGTGTTGGCAGTGACAGTGTCCGCGGATGCGGCGGGCTTGCGTTTTTTGCGCAGTGGCTTTTCGGTATTTGCTAGGGGCAATGCGATTTTGATCCCGGCATCCTGCAACAGCATGTCTGCGCATTTCTCGCCGATCATAACCGCCGGGGCATTGGTGTTGCCTGACGTAATCGTCGGCATGATGGAGGCGTCTGCCACTCGCAGGCGCTGAATGCCGTGCACGCGCAGTCTCTCGTCTACCACTGCCATTTTGTCGACGCCCATTTTGCAGGTACCCACGGGGTGGTACACCGACTCTGCTTCTGAGCGCACATAGTCCAGGATTTGCTCATCGGTTTTTGCCAGCGGTCCCGGCCTGAATTCTGTGCCCCGGTATTTGTTCAGAGCCGGAGCCAGGAAAATATCGCGAACACGCTTGAAGGCATTGATAATCGCCTTGCGGTCATTTTCAGTGTCGAGGTAGTTGGCTTTAATGGCGGGCGCTACAGCTGGATCCGCACTGCGGATATGCACACTGCCGCGGCTCTCAGGCCGCAGATGACAGACTGTAGCCGTAGTGCCTGGCGTGGGTTTCAGGTTGCCCTTGGCGTCCGGTTCGCTGGCCGCGGGGGCGAAGTGTATCTGTGCATCAGGCCTGCTCTCCTTGGCGTTAGTGCGAAAGAATACCCCCACCTGAGCTGCCGGATGTGCCAGCAAGCCGCGGCCTTTCATAAAGTACTTCACCACGTTTTTGATCATAGCCAGTGGGCGGCTCTCTTCGTAAAACGTCAGCACGCCCTGCAAGCCCTGTTGAACGTTGATTGTCAGATGATCCTGCAGGTTTTCACCGACGCCCGGCAGATGATGTTTCACCGGTATTCCCAGCGCTTCAAGATGTGCCTGATCACCCACGCCAGACAGTTCCAGTAGCTGCGGTGAATTGATGACACCTCCGCACAGAATGACCTCTTTGCTGGCATATGCGCGTTCAATACGGGCGTCTTTTTTGCCCTTACCCATACCTTTTTCGGCAATGGAATACTCCACCCCTGTAGCGACCCCGTCTTCAATCAACACCTGTTGGCACAGCGCGCCGGTGAGTATGGTGAGATTGGGGCGAGCCTGACACTCGCGTAAAAACGTCCGTGCGGTGCTCTGGCGTTTGCCTTTGCGTATGTTGGTCTGGTAGTACCCGGCACCTTCCTGTGAGGCGCCATTGAAATCCGGGTTGAATGGCAGTTCACTCTGAATGGCGGCCTGTATATAGATATCGGCGAGATCCAGTTTTTGCTCGTCGGCCACTTCCTCAACCCATAAGGGGCCACCGTAGCCGTGGTAATCATTGGCACCTTCGGCCTTGTGTTCCGAGCGTTTAAAGTAGGGGAGTACCTCGTCGTAGGACCAGCCGGTATTGCCCAGTTCGCTCCAATGATCATAGTCCTCTCGCTGCCCGCGGATATAGACCATGCCATTGATGCAGCTGGTGCCGCCCAGTACTTTACCGCGCGGCCACGAAATACGCCGATGATGCATGTTGGGTTCGGGTTCGGTCTCGTAGCACCAGTTAACTTTGGGATTTTTCATCAAGAAAGCGAAGCCAAGGGGGATATGGATTAGCGGCGAGCTGTCCTTGCCGCCTGCTTCAATCAACAGGACCTTGCGGCTGGCTTCGCGCGATAAGCGATAGGCGAGGGCGCATCCGGCAGAGCCGGCGCCGACGATAATATAGTCGTAGCTTGAGTGAGATTCGGCCATAAAAAACAACCCTGTTATCAGTGGAAACGTAATGACTTCGCGCGACCGGCGGCAACATTGCTGGCGGGCGCCAATAGACAAATGTACAAAAAATGATTATTGTTCATTAATTGCAGTGGGTCAAGGTGGCGGTCGCAGTAATGCCGGATAAGCAGTTCAACGCATTGGACTATAATGATCCAATGGTAGTCAGGATACTGGATGCCGGGGAGCAGTGTGTTAACCGCTTCGGTATTCGGCGCACGTCCATGGGTGAAGTGGCGCGTGTCGGCAAGCTGTCGCGCGGTTCCATCTATCGTTACTTCAATACCAAAGAAGACCTTGTGGAGGGGGTTTTCAGGCGTCGCCAGGAATTCTTTTTGAACCGCACCGAGGCGCAGTTAGTCAATGAGACGAATCTGGTAGATAAGGTCACGCATGCCGTGTTGGCCGGCCGCAAAGATATGCGGGAAGGCATCTTCGGCGCGCTGGCAGAGATTGAGCCAGAGACGATGGCGATGATGTTTCTGGATCCGCGCTTCTACCAACGCAGTTTGTCCTTCTGGCCGCCTCACGTGCATATGGCGCAGGCAGCGGGCGAGATCAGTGCAGACCCCAGCGTGGATTTCATCACCGACCTCATCGTGCGGCTAGCCGTGTCGCTGGTCATGTTCCCCAGCATGGTCGTTCAACTCAAGTCGCGGAAAGCCTTGCAGGCCTATCTGCAACAGGCATTGAACGCGAACACAGTGAAGCAGTTGCCATTTTGATGCATCTAGGCGTCAAAGCGAGTAGAGACAGCCAGGACCGTCTGAGCCCAAAGAGGGTGGGGCGGCCATCCGTGGGGCGGCCATCCGTGGGGCGGCCATCCGTGGGGCGGCCATCGGCGCAGCGAGCCTAGAGGGAGGGGTCTGCCCCTCCTGCCTTGCACAGTTCCAACCCGGTCCCCTTTAATTCACCCCCAAGTGCCACTTTTGGCCCCCTGCTAAGTTCCATTCATACCCGATTCGAGAGATTCCGTAACACTTTAAGCCGCCATCATTTTTCCACAGAATCTGTGGATAAGTCAGTGAGTAAATTGTTCAGCCAGCCCTCAAGTCCCGTTAAACAGGGTATTGTTACAGATTGGTTAAAATTTGAACAATATATAAAAAAACATAAATATCAATAGGTTACAGCGTTAACTTCAGTATCTTAATGTAAAGAAAAAGCTAACTGCGTGAAATCGTCATTTGCATTGTGTGGTGTGCACAACATTTGTGGAGGTGCTACCTCAAGTAACTTTAGTGATTATTTTGGGAACATTCTGGGGAGTAGGGCGGAGTCACTTTTTTGTAACCAATTACGAAAGTACTGATTGCGTAGTCTTTACTCATTCGTCAAGTATTTTCGGACATGTTACCGATATGTGACAGTTTCATCGGCTCCGCGTCCTGGGCTGCCGTAATGTGACAGCCCAGCGCTGGGATGTCAGTCGCCTCGGTAAATACAACCGCTGGTGCAGGTCTCTCTAATTTCAATTTGAGTCAGTAGCGGCAACGCCGGTTTGAGCTTATGCCAGATCCAGCGCGCGATGTTTTCGCTGGTCGGGTTGTCAAGGCCGACGATGTCGTTCAAGTAATGGTGATCGAGCTGATTGTAGAGGGGTTTGAAGGCCGACTTTAGTTCGGCGAAATCCATGACCCAGCCGTCCGGCTCCGGCGCATCACCCTGCACCACCAGGCGTACTTGAAACGAATGACCGTGCAATCGTGCGCATTTATGCCCCTCAGGAACGTTGGGTAGTCGGTGCGCTGCTTCAAAGTGAAACTCTTTGTAGATTTCCATGATCTTTTTGCTCTAGATGTATTGGCTGGATCGGTGCTTCATATACAGCACCGGAATCTTCGCTCCATCGTGATGGGCTCGCGATGATGATTTTACTACTAAAATCAAAGACTTTTAATATCTCCGATTTTTAACGAATTTGCCGAACGAGGTGTTGACCACTCAATCAGAATCTCTATAATGCGGCTTCTCGGATTTTGGGGTGGTTAGCTCAGCTGGGAGAGCATCTGCCTTACAAGCAGAGGGTCGGCGGTTCGATCCCGTCACCACCCACCAATTTTCCTGAGAGTTTGTCTACCGTGGAGCGGTAGTTCAGTTGGTTAGAATACCGGCCTGTCACGCCGGTGGTCGCGGGTTCGAGTCCCGTCCGCTCCGCCATTTTAAGTAGGGTGTGGCCCGAGTATCCGGGTTGCACTTATAGCGACTAATCGTCGGCTAGCCACGAATGTTCTGTGTCCAAAGTTGTTCCTCACGATTTGCCCTCGCGTAGCCCGCCCGCCAGAGCGTAATATTTTTTTGTCTTTGCGTTCACTCGAATAATTACATTCAGCGTCCTCTTGTTCATCGATTGCAGGGAGAGTGTGCTCAGCAGCCTAAGAATATTTCGAGCTGCGAGTCGTCAATGGTTTTGGCTGGGTAAGCCACCTGCACGGTGTATCACAAGCTCAGAATGTGCATGCAAGTGAGTCGCTGTTGTTGGCGAAACGCAGGCACTGCGTGCTCTGACAGGACGTCAAATCGCCCGTTACGTTGATTCAGTCGGCCCTCAAGCTAAAATAAAATCAATCCTGATTGTTTTTATGAGTCATTGGGTTACTATCGTACGTTCGGGCCAAGCGGCGTCAGTAAGACAATCGAGAGGGGAATATGGATCTTAATCTAAAGGGTAAAAACGCGATCATCGTTGGTGGAGCCAGAGGCATCGGCAGAGCGACGGCTGAGATGTTGGCAGCGGAAGGCGCAAACGTGGCGATCTGTGCGCGCAGCCAGGAGAATGTCGACGCAGCGGTGGCTTCGCTATTAGCTAAAGGCGTAAAGTCTATCGGCGCCGCTTTAGACATCACCGAGAGCGATGCTTATCGAGCGTGGATTGAGTCGGTTGCCAAGGAACTCGGTGGTATCGATATCTTTATCTCCATGGCCAGTGCCGGTGGCGGCGTGATGGGCGAGCCCGGTTGGCGCGCTAACCTGGAGACCGACATTCTGGGGACGACCAACGGCATAGAGGCAGCCATCCCTTTTTTGACAGCATCCGAGGCCGGCGCCATCATATTGATGAGCTCCACCGCTGCCGTTGAAACGTTCCTGATGCCCCAGCCTTACAATGCGCTGAAGGCCGCACTTATTACTTATGGCTCGCAATTGAGTCAGTCATTGGCGGCGGATGGTATTCGTGTCAACACAGTTTCCCCGGGCCCAACGTACTTTGACGGTGGTGCCTGGGAGACGATCAAGACGCACGCGGCTCAAATCTTCGAAAGCACGGTAGCGACTTCTCCTGCAGGCCGCCTCGCGACGCCTGAGGAAGTCGCCAATGCAGTAGTGTTCCTTGCCAGCCCCGCTGCAAGTTTTATCACCGGCGCAAATCTGGTCGTCGATGGCGGATTTACCAAACGCATCCAGTTCTAGCGTGTTATTTGTGGGTTGATCCAGCGAGCGTAAATGGAACAATTCCCGGAGTCGCCGGGGATTGTTCCTCGCGCGCTTGTGCTATCGGGAAAGACGGGTGAGGCCAGCGCTCTCATGTGCCGTTCAGCAAAGAACCCCTGTGCGGCGAAGCCCTTATCGGCATTGCTAATGCCTATTGGCGCCTCAGTTAAATTTAATTGGGACTATCGGCTGCGATCCATTATGTTATCTCTTCAGTAACCGGACACTCATCGGCACCCTAAGGCAACAAGCAGGAGATAGACGCATGGCTACCGCAAGTAAATGCCCCGTGATGCACGGCGCTCAAAACACCGCCGCGGGCGGCGGCACTTCTAACCGCGACTGGTGGCCAAACCAGTTAAACCTCAGGATATTGCACCAGCACTCGGCGCTGTCCGACCCCATGGGCGAGGGCTTTGATTATGCGCAGGCGTTTAAAGACCTTGACTTGCATGCCGTAATCCAAGATCTGCACGCACTAATGACCGATTCGCAGGACTGGTGGCCCGCCGATTACGGTCACTATGGGCCATTTTTTATTCGCATGGCGTGGCACAGTGCTGGCACTTATCGCACCGGCGACGGTCGCGGGGGCGCAGCGTCTGGTTCACAGCGTTTCGCGCCGCTTAACAGCTGGCCGGATAACGGCAACCTCGACAAGGCGCGCCGCTTGCTGTGGCCGATCAAACAGCAATACGGCAAAAACCTCTCTTGGGCTGACCTGATAATCCTTGCGGGTACTGTGGCGCTGGACTCGATGGGTTTCAAGACCATTGGCTTTGCCGGCGGCCGCGTCGACGTGTGGGGGCCTGAAGAGGATATTTACTGGGGCATGGAAAATAGCTGGCTTGACGATAAGCGCTACAGCGGCAAGCGCGATCTGCAAAACCCGCTGGCAGCAGTACAGATGGGCCTTATTTATGTGAACCCGGAAGGCCCTAATGGCAAGCCCGACCCGCGCGCTGCTGCTGTGGACATTCGCGAGACGTTTGCACGCATGGCAATGAATGATGAAGAGACCGTCGCCTTGATTGCCGGCGGTCACACGTTCGGCAAAACCCATGGCGCGGGCGACGCTGCGCTCCTCGGCGCCGAACCCGAGGCAGCCAGTATCGAGGAGCAGGGGCTTGGCTGGAAGAGCAGCTTTGGCAGCGGCAAAGGCGGCGATACTATTACCAGCGGTCTGGAAGGCGCGTGGACCCCCACCCCTATACAGTGGGATAACAGCTACTTCGATACGCTTTTTGGCTATGACTGGGAGCTGGTCAAGAGCCCGGCGGGGGCGCAGCAGTGGGCGCCCAAAGGCGGTGCAGCAGCGGATGCAGTGCCCGATGCCCACGACGCATCGAAACGCCATGCGCCGATGATGGCAACCACAGACATTGCGCTGCGGGTGGACCCGCGCTATGCGAAGATTTCCAAACGTTTCCATAAACACCCCGACCAGCTTGCCGACGCATTTGCCCGGGCATGGTACAAGCTCACTCACCGCGATATGGGCCCTCCGGTGCGTTTTCTCGGCTCACTGGTGCCCAAAGAAGTACAGTTGTGGCAGGACCCGGTGCCGGCGGTCGACCATAAACTGATTGGCAAGAAGGACATCGCCGCACTCAAGGCCAGAGTTCTGGACTCGGGGCTTTCTATACCCAAACTGGTAGCAACAGCCTGGGGTTCAGCGTCTACGTTTCGCGGCTCCGATAAGCGTGGTGGAGCAAACGGCGCACGTATTCGTCTCGCTCCGCAAAAGGATTGGGAGGCCAATCAACCAAAGCAGGTGGCACGCGTGCTGAAGACGCTGAAAGCTATTCAAGCTGAATTCAACAGTAAGCAATCCGGACGTAAGAGAGTATCACTGGCCGACCTCATTGTGCTGGCAGGCTGTGCGGGTGTGGAGGCCGCTGCCCAGAAGGCTGGACACAAGGTAAAAGTGCCTTTCCGGCCCGGGCGCACGGACGCCACCAAGCAGCAGACCGATGCTGCATCTTTCGATGTGTTGGAGCCGTTTGCCGATGGGTTCAGGAACTACCAGGGGGCTCAATCGTCAGTGGCAGCTGAGGAACTGTTGCTTGATCGCGCCCAACTGCTCACGCTGACGGCACCTGAGATGACAGTGCTGGTGGGTGGTATGCGTGCCTTGAATGCCAATAGTGGCGGCTCAAAGCACGGCGTATTCACCAAGCGCCCGGGAACGCTCAGCAATGACTTTTTCGTCAATCTGCTCGATATGGATACGACATGGAAGCCTGTCTCCGACGCTGCAGATGTGTTTGAGGGCGCTGACCGCGCCACCGGTAAAGTGCAGTGGACGGGTACGCGAGTAGACCTGATTTTTGGCTCCAACGCGCAGCTGCGTGCTATCGCTGAAGTCTATGCCGCTGCGGATTCACAGGAGCGCTTTGTCAGGGACTTCGTGGCGGCATGGAATAAAGTGATGGAGCTCGACAGGTTTGATCTGGATTGATCCGCAGTAGCGTCTCTTCGCGTTAACCGCCGCATGTTTGCTTACGCATGTTTGCTTACGCATGTTTGCTTACGCATGTTTGCTTACGCAAGCATGCTAACGCGCTGGATAATATCCCGCGCGTTGAATGGCACTACCGCACGCTGCGAGACCGGCGCCGAACCCGGTAGAGCTTTTCGGGACACGCGGTGAATACGCGCCCATAAACAGGGGCAGGCCCTCCCTGTAGGCTCGCTTCGCGGATGGCCGCCCCGCGGATGGCCGCCGCACCCCTCCATGGGCTCAGACGGTCCCTGTAATCTCTACTCGCCTTGACGCCTGTGTACGTTCGCCAACCGCCAACCGCCAACCGCAGGATGCAAGGCTGCGTCAATACACTTATAGTGGCGGCAACAATAACAAAGTGTTTAGAGGTGGATGATGCCCCGCATGGATCGTGAACGCGCCCGGCAATACTGGCGCCGCAATATTGCTCTGGTGAGCAAACTGCTGTGTGTCTGGTTCGTCGCCAGTTTTGGCTGCGGTATTCTGCTGGTGGATGTGCTGAACCAGATTCAGATTGGTGGTTATAAGCTGGGTTTCTGGTTTGCACAGCAGGGTTCCATCTACGTATTTGTAGCGCTCACCTTCTACTACGCAAAAAGAATGGCTGCGCTGGACCATGAGTTCAGCCTAGATGATGAGTAGGCGACAAGTAGACGACGCGTAGCGCGGTCAATATGGAACTGCAAACGCTGACATATCTCGTGGTGGGCGCCAGCTTTGCTCTCTATATAGGCATTGCCTTCTGGACGCGCGCGACAACAACGCGCGATTTTTATGTCGCTGGTGGCGGGGTGCACCCGGTACTCAACGGGATGGCGACAGCGGCGGACTGGATGTCAGCCGCTTCGTTCATTTCCATGGCAGGCATGATTGCGTTCATGGGCTATGGCGGTAGCGTGTTCCTGATGGGCTGGACCGGCGGTTTCGTGATTTTGGCTATGTTGATAGCGCCCTATTTGCGCAAGCACGGCAAGTTCACCGTGCCGGAGTTCATTGGCGATCGTTATTATTCGCGCGGGGCGCGGGCAGTGGCGGTCATGTGCCTGATCATCTGCTCGGTGACCTATGTGATTGGCCAGATGAAAGGCGTGGGTGTGGCGTTCTCCCGTTTTTTGGAGGTCGAATACGATACGGGCCTGTATATAGGCATGGTTATCGTATTCTTTTACGCCGTGCTCGGTGGTATGAAGAGCATCACCTACACCCAGATTGCGCAGTATTGTGTACTCATTTTTGCCTATACGATCCCGGCGATATTTATCAGCCTGCAGCTCACCGGTAACCCGGTTCCCCAATTGGGGCTTGGCGACACATTGGTTAATTCCGATGTGTACCTGTTGGACCGCCTGGATCAGGTGGTGACGGATCTGGGCTTCCGCGAATACACCACCGATGTGCGCCTGAGCAGCCTCAATATGGTGGCGTTTACCCTGTCCTTGATGTTGGGTACTGCCGGATTGCCACATGTCATCATTCGATTCTTTACGGTTCCCAGAGTCAGCGACGCGCGCTATTCGGCAGGTTGGGCGCTGGTGTTTATCGCCGTCTTATACACTACCGCGCCTGCAGTAGCGGGTATGGCCCGACTCAACCTGATGGACACCATGGAGCCGCAGCCCGGCCAATATTTGGCCATCGAGGAGCGTCCACAGTGGTTCAGGAACTGGGAGAAAACCGGTCTACTGGGATTTGAGGACAAAAACAATGACGGCCGCATTCTGTATACCGCGAATGAGGCGGAGAACGAGTTAACGGTCGTCGACCAGGACATCATGGTGCTGGCCAATCCTGAGATTGCGCGCCTGCCCAACTGGGTGATCGCGCTGGTCGCTGCTGGAGGGCTGGCAGCGGCGCTGTCCACTGCGGCAGGCCTGCTGCTCGCCATCGCCTCGGCGATCTCACACGATATGCTCAAAGGTATGATTTTCCCTGCCATCAGTGAAGCGCAGGAATTGCTGGCCAGTCGCGTTTCGATGGCTTTTGCGATTGCAGGCGCGGGTTATCTCGGGCTGAACCCTCCGGGTTTTGCGGCAGGAACGGTGGCGTTGGCATTTGGTTTGGCCGCGGCTTCTATTTTCCCGGCACTGATGATGGGAATTTTCTCACAGCGCGTGACGCGTGAAGGGGCGATAGCCGGCATGGTATCGGGCATTGGTGTGACGCTGTTTTATGTCTTTCAGCACAAGGGCATTATGTTCATTCCCGGTACCGATTTCCTCGGCGCTATGCGGGCCAATTGGTTTTTCGGTATTGAGCCCAACGCATTCGGTGTGGTCGGGGCGCTGGTGAATTTTGCCGTCGCGTGTGCTGTTTCAGCAGTGACGGCACCGCCACCGGTCGCAGTGCAGCAACTGGTCGAGAATATCCGCACGCCCGACCACGCACCTCGCGCTCACGACCTTGAACTGGTGATACACAACGACTAGCACCACAGACGCTTTTATTGTGCTCAATAAGATCGAGCGGAACAGTGGCTTCAGGTCTCCTTGCGCAGACCGCAGACCGCAGACCGTGCCGCGGGCGCTAGTGGTTATGCTCAGAGTGTCGAGGTGCAGCTCGGGCATCGAGTCGCTTTAATAGCGATAACAGTGAGGCAATGCGGGCACTCTTTGGTGGTTGTTTCTTCATCAACAGGGGCAGCTTGAAGTTTGTTAATGCTTCTAATCAGCAGAAAAACCGCGAAGGCAACAATCAGAAAGCTGATCACGGAGTTGATAAACAATCCGTAGCTGATCGTAACCGCGCCAGCTTCCTGCGCGGCGGCCAACGTGCTGTAGGGGCCTGTGATGGCGCCTTCCTTCAGGGTGACAAACAGGTCGGAAAAATCTACGCCGCCAAGAAGAAGTCCAATAGGGGGCATAATGACATCAGAAACAAGGCTCTTAACAATGGTGCCGAATGCGCCGCCGATAATGATTCCGACGGCCATATCGACCACATTGCCACGCATGGCAAACTCTTTGAATTCTTTTAACATTAGAAAAACCTCAGCGATGATTATTATTGGATCGGATCCTCGGCGGTAGCATTCACTGGCGCGGTGATATTGTCAATTCCAGCGGCCGTTTTTAGCGCAGATGTTGTTGCCCTGTGCCTGCTCTATTAGACCGCGCCACGGGAGCGCAGTGGTTCCATCTGCAGGCACCTGTCATCTCATACTGCAGTAACCCCCTTGGCCTTTTTGTGAGTTGCATATCCGCTTTACGAAAGAGTGTCCGCAGCCGTAAAACAGCGGTGTAGATTTCACGCGTGAAAACGTTAAGCAGTGCCCATAATTTTCAGCTTATCTCTGCTTTTACAGCGTATTTCGTTGGCCGTCTTTTGACGTAGCGGCCTAAACGATAGCAGGCCGGGCGCTATTGCAGGGTCATAAGCGCGTAAATGTCATGTCAAAGCCTGCGCGCGAGGCGGGGAGAATGTTTAGCGACAGACGTATTTTTTGGTTACTGCACATTGGCAGGGTATCTGCGGGCTATCATTTTCATGTCGTTGGGTGGCGCCATCCCGGGCGCAGCGAAAGGCCTGTTGTTGGGCGCATAGGCGGCCTGGGCCGAGTGGAAGTCGAAACAAACCAACCGCGCGTCGATACGCCAAAGCAGAATAATCGCAACGGACGCCGAAGGTTGTCTATGCCGGCGCCCGGAGGTGCCTCTGTAATAACCATTTAGTCAATTAGTAAGGCGCTGTTATTCCCTAAAGATATTATCAATAAATTCAATAAGGTACTGGACAATCGTGATAAATCACGAGAGTATTAACCCACTCGCGGCATAGACATGTCGTAAACATCTGATGTGCCAAGCGGCCTGCAGTAATGCACGGAGTACACGACTTGAAAAACCTAATAAAAATTCAGATTATCCTGGTTTTGATGTTGTGTGGCCACCAGGTTCAGGCGCAGACGCTAAAGGGGTCGCGCACTTCCATCGACAACCAATACCTCGCTGCGGTGTCCTACGGGTACACCTTCGTTAAAAGCGCTCATACTGTGAAATCCGGTATTCGAGCCAATCAGTTGATTCGCATCTCGCCCGATCGCTATATGGATTTGCACGATGTTTCGTATCCTTATGCGGTGCCCGCTACGCAATTATTCCTGACTCGGCTCAGCGCGCAGTACTTCAGCGCATGCGGTGAGAAACTCACTGTCACCAGTCTGCTGCGGCCCAAGGATCGCCAGCCGGCCAACTCGGTTGCGCGCTCGGTACACCCCACAGGGATGGCGGTTGATCTCAGAGTACCGAAGTCCGATAAGTGTCGCTCGTGGCTTGAAAATACGCTGTTGTCGCTGGAGCGGGAGAAAGTTCTGGATGTCACCCGCGAGCGTTATCCGCCGCATTATCATGTGGCAGTATTCAGCCGCACGTATGAAACCAGAGTGGCCGAATTGACAGGTTCCAAGTCTGGCGCGAGTAGCAAGAGCAGCATAAGTAGCAATTCCAGCTCGGCGCAGGTCAGATCCTATGCCGGGTCCTACACCCGGTATGCCGTGCGCAGAGGCGATACTTTATCTGAGATTGCCAAGCACAACGGGATCGAGGTCGCACAGTTGCGTGCCGTTAACACCTTGCGTGGAAACTTGATCAATGTCGGGCAGAAGCTGCGCATACCCTCTGCAGGTGGCGGCAATAGCAATCAAGTGGTGGCATCGTACGAAACGACTCATCGCGTCAATCGCGGCGACACCCTGTGGCGCATTGCAAATCGCTATGGTACCAGTGTGCAGCAGTTGCGCCGCGCCAATGGCAAAACCAGCGATAAGCTTCAGGTAGGCCAGGTGTTAAAGATTTCCAAGGGCTAGTCCTTTGCTGCGGTCGTTGATCGTATGTAAAGCCTGTCAGCCACATTACGCAAGACCCCCATACTCTGTTCATCGCAGAAAAATTTAGCTGAAGTGCGCGCAGACTTTAGACGGCAGACCCATGCCTTAATCCTCTGTTACTCTGGTGTATGCGTTACCGGCGTGATCAGTAACCGTGTGCACGCTGCAAGCCGCAAGCCGATGGAATCAACACCACTGATGCCGACTGCAAAACCACGATGTTTTGGTATAGTAGCATCACACTACATACACCAGCTCTGGAGATTCACATGCCCGCACTTCGCTTTAACCATATGGAACTGACGCTGCCGATTGGCACGCTGGCGCGCGACCGGGAGGCGATAGTCGGTTTTTACAGTGAGGTGTTTGGCTTTGACGCGATTGATGTTCCGTTGTTTGATAGCTCGGGACTCCTGCTGCGCACCGATCCCGAGACCAGTCAGTTTTTGTTGCTGATGGAGCAGGAGGAGCATTTGCAGTCTCCTGGCTATGACCACCTTGGTTTTCTGTTCGAGACCCGTGAGGAAGTGGATGAAAAGCTGGCATTGTGCAAACAGTGGCAGAAGAAGGATGACCGGCTGCGGTTCAAGGAGTACGACGATCTGGTCATCAGCCCTACGGTCACCCATGCGTTCTATGTGCATTATTTGTTGCCTATCTGGTTTGATATTCAGGTAATCGAGTACGAAGCGGGTTCTAAACCGGCCAAGGACTGGGTGTTCGGCTGAGTCGCGTGCGCAGGGGCCTGCTTTGCCTGCTGGGTCTGGGCCTTGCCTGCGTTCTTGCGCTGCTCGCCTTCACTGTACCCGCACACTGGCAAATCAGGCAGATCACCCCTGATCTGCCTGACTGGGCGCAACTCGATGCTGCGCTAAATACACCCGATGGTCCCGTTAGTCTGGCAATGATCAGCACTGCTGTGCAGACCTCCACGTTTGGTGAGATAGGACATCCAGGTATTTTGCTTACCTGGCCGGACGGACGACACTTCCTGATCGATACCGGAATGCCGCCGGAAGCTGCTCAGGCGTTCGGTGAGCCCATGGAGTTGCTTGGGGCTGCGCCGATCACGACGTATGGTGCGGTTGCGACGCAGTTGGGTGTCGCCGTTGATGGCGTGCAGGGCATCGCTTTCACTCATTTGCACAACGATCATACCGACGGCTTGCCCGGTATCTGCGATGCGCAGTTGAAACCCGCTACCGTCTATCAAACGCGATTGCAGCGCGAGAAGCTGAATTACACGACTAAAATCGGCCTAAAAGCGTTGGATGTCGCTAAGTGTCCGCGACAGGTTTTAACGGCAGACACGGTCAAGCCAGTGCCCGGTTTCCCCGGTCTGCTTGCTATCTCTCTGGGTGGGCATACGCCCGGCAGCACGCTGTTCGCTGTGAGGATAGATGATCGAAGCTGGATTTTCTCCGGCGATATCACCAATAACCGGCAATCGATTCTAGAGAACCTGCCCAAACCCTGGTGGTATAGCACGTTGGTGGTGCCGGAAGGTACCGAGCGCACCGCAGTGCTTCGCGACTGGCTCAGGCGTCTGGATGAGCGGCCCAGGGTTACCGTGCTACCAGCCCATGATACTGCGGCAATGGCCGCTGCGGGATTGCCTGTCTGGCCGTCAGCGGTGAAATAACGTTTTCGCCCCGACAAACCGACCTTATTTTCCGCTCTCGTCCAATTTCTCGCACCGAGCGACGGCCTTCCGTCCCTGCTGGTTTGATAACACCATGACTTTGGATACCATGCTCGTTGCTCATCTACCGCACCATCAGGACGTTCATTATGCGAATTGCCATTATCGGGGCCGGCCCTGCAGGAATTGCGGCCGGCCGGGAACTACTGCAAAAAGGGTTTACTGACTTTACGATCTTTGACGCACTGGACGCTCCCGGTGGCACTTGGCGTTTGCATTCTTATCCAGGGCTGGCCTGCGATGTCTGGGCGCACTCGTATTCGTTTACCTACGCGCCCAACCCGGATTGGAGTGCCAACTTTGTGGGATTTGCTGAAATACAACGCTATCTGGCGGATTGCGCCACGCGTTTCGGCCTGAATACGCACCTGCAATTAAACACCCGCATCGCCCGCGCCGAGTATCTTGAGAGCGGAAAATGGACGCTTGAGTCGACTGCCGGCCCGCTCGGAGAATTCGATATTCTCATCAGTGCCATGGGTAACCAACACACACCGCTTTATCCCAATGTTGAAGGGATAGAGAGCTTCGCCGGTGATAGCTGGCACGCAACCTGTTGGAATCATGATGTGGATCTTAAAGGTAAACGAATCGTCGTCGTTGGCTCTGCTGCCAGCGCTGTTCAGATTGTGCCGGAATTGGCCGCAGTGGCAGGCCACCTAACGGTGCTGCAGCGCTCTGCCAACTGGATCATGCCGCGCAGGCGCAAGGAATATACTGACACACAGCGCAGTCGCTTCAGGAAATTTCCCGCTCTGATCAAGATGACGCGCTGGGTGCAGCGCATGATGATGGGGCAGGTGGCACATGCCGTGACCATCGGCCACAAGCGAGTGGGGCAATTTGAAGGCATGGTGCAGAAGTTTATCAATAGTGCCATTGATGATCCGGCGCTGCGCAAGGCGTTGCTACCGGACTCACGCTATGGCTGTAAGCGTGGCCTGGTGTCCGACGATTTCTATCCGGCATTGAATCGCGACAATGTCGAGCTCATTCCAGAGGGTCTGTCGCGTGTCACGCCCTCCGGTATCGTGACCGCCAGTGGGCGAGAAATTGACGCCGATGTGATTATCTACTGCACCGGTTATAAGATACTCGACTACGACCGCTTCGACGTTATCGGTAAGGCCGGAAAGAATCTGGGCGAGGTCATGGGCAATGAACCGCGCTCCTTTAAGGGTATTTCGGTACCGGATTTCCCCAATTTCTTTTTTGCGGTGGGACCCAATGGGCTGGTTTTGAATGTTTCCTATTTCATCACCGCCGAACGGAATGTTCAGACCATCGTGGGTCTGTTAAGTGATCTCCAGCGCACTGGGAAATCTTCCATGGAGGTCAAGCGCGAATTGTTTCAAGGTTATAACGACGCGATGGATAAAGAGTTCCCCCGTTTCACGTGGGGAGCACCCGATTGTAATAGTTACTACACCAACGAGTCGGGGCACGCTTCTTTCTTGTTTGCGGGCACCTTCAAGGAGTATGCGAAGTTGCACGAAGATGCCGGTTTGCAGGAATACAATGTCGCTTGATGGATGATCCAGGTGGTACGACTGTCAGGTGTATTCAGGTTGTGTTGCTGGTCCGGCTATTCTGTTAGCAATAAAGTCTTGTGGAGGAAGTAGGGTGGAGATAAAGGACTACATTGGAACCCCCACAGGGGCGGGGATCATTCATGTGGAACGCGGCTCGGTCAGTCGATTCGCTCATGCGATAATGGATGCAAATCCGGTATACCACGATTTACGCGCTTCCGAGGCGGCTGGTTTTACGGCTCCGCCGGTGCCACCTACCTGGACGTTCTCGGCCAATTTTCTCGGCGCAAGGCCCGAGGATCAACCGCAGGACTCGACCGGGGAGAAAGGCAACCCAATAGTGAAGATCATGCAGGAATTGATGAAAGGAGGCGGGCTGATGCTGCACGGCGAACAGGAGTTTCACTACCATCAGCCAGTGCAGTGTGACGATGTCCTGTATTGGCAGAGCAAGATTACCGATATCTACACGAAAGAGTCCAAGGACGCATTGATGACTTTTATTGTCACGGAAAACGTTTTTAGGAAAGCCGATGGCGCGCCAGTGGTCACTGAGATATTCAATTTAATTCATCGCGGCAAATAGTAAAGTGGCAGGAAGTTGTGTCCACTAGCGAGGCAATAGTCATGAGCGAAACAATACCAAAACTACAGTACGACGCAATATCGATGGGCGACGAAGGCCCTGTAGTAACGCTGCAGCTTTCGCGAACGGATCTGGTACGTTATGCGGGTGCGTCGGGAGATTTCAATCCCATGCACACTGACGAGGTCGCTGCAAAGGAGGCGGGCCTGCCCAGTGTTTTTGGTCACGGCATGTTCTCCATGGGATTGTTGGGTCGTGCTTTAACCGACTGGGCCGGTGTCGGCAATCTTAAGGTGTACGGCGTGCGTTTCACCCGGCAGACATGGCCCGGAGAAACTTTGAGTACGAAAATTGTTGTTACGGGAAAAGAAGAGACGCCAGATGGAAAAATAATAGTGGCCGAGCTTACCCTGCTCAATCAGGACGGCGAAGTGAAGCTGAGCGGCACGGCCCGCGTATTAGCGACTTAGATCACCTATCGCGTTGCGCATAACGTATAACCGCCAATAAAGAGCGGAAAAACTTGTCGATATAGATATTCTCAGCCATATTAATCCAGTCTCCGTGTATACCTGCGACGCACAAGGGCTTTGTTATGACCAACGCACGTTGCTCCGGGCAAGCGATGCAGACGTAGCATACGGTGTTATCTGACGGGAAGACTCGATGCGAGAGGTGAATGTGGGACATGGTACGCAAGAGGTGTGCTTCGACGGCTCTAATCTCATCCTCGGCGGCGAGGCAGACGGTGAAATCTATGATGCCCGCTACCTGATCTCTACGTTGCTGGTTTATGTTGCCAAGAGCGACGGGTGTATTTCTGAATTGGAAAGCAACCGTATGATCGAGTTGCTGTCGACACAGTTGCAAATCCCCGGGCGGGAGGCACTGCAGCGTTTGACCACAGCGGTGATGGAGCTGTCAGATGATAAGGATATCGCAACCCGCCTGCAGCACATAGCCACGGGTTTGTCAGACGAACAAAAGTTTGAAGTGCTCTGGATGATGATGGATGTGATGGCCGTCGACGAAGATCAGCAGAGCGGCGAACTGGGCGCTATTACGCTTGCCGGGCAGATTATGGGTCTATCGCTGGACACCATACACACACAGCTGCGCTCGATTGCTTCCAAAAAGTAAGGAACATTCGGCTGTAACATAGCGGGCCTAAGTGCTGCTTGTGTGCTGCATGAGAGCTGTATGAGAGCTGTATGAGAGCTGTATTAGAGCTGTATTAGAGCTGCACGAGTTGACATTTCCCAACGTCGCGCGCACCTTCCCCCTCTGTTTTTACAGAGGTCCGTCCAATGAATGACAATATGTTGTATGTCATTGCTGCAGTCATCGTACTGGGCATAGCCGCCCAGTGGCTGTCGTGGCGTCTCAAGCTGCCGGCGATTCTTGCTCTTCTGGTAATTGGCATAGTGGCCGGCCCTCTGACGGGTCTGTTGCGGCCGGATGAAATGTTCGGCAACCTTTTTTTCCCGGTGGTCTCGCTGGGTGTTGCGTTGGTCCTTTTCGAAGGAGGCCTGACGTTAAAGTTTGCAGATTTGCGTGGCCGTGGAGCGGCTGTCAGCAACCTCGTTAGTTGGGGTGCTCTGCTTAACTGGGGGCTTTTGGCGCGCTGATATTGGCCGCTGCGATTCGCAGACACTGGATACCTGAATTTCTGGCTAACGTGGTGGCCCTGGCCTGGGTGGTCATGGTCTTTGCGTTGAGCAATTACCTGGCGCATGAGTCAGGGCTTCTGGCAGTGACCATCATGGGGGTCTGGCTGGCCAATACGCGTGGTGTCGATATGTCGGAGGTGTTGAGTTTCAAAGAGAGCCTGTCGATATTGATTATTTCGATGCTGTTCATCGTGCTGGGTGCGCGGATTAACGTGGCCGATATTCTCGCTACTGGCTGGAATGGTGTGATTGTATTGATGGTTGTATTGTTGCCGCTGCGGTTTCGTCGTTATTTGCGCTGCGTCTGCAGGAATCGGGTTATCCCGAGGCTGGGCAACGGGTGTCTTATACCTTTCTCGTTATCATCGTAACGGTGGTGGTCCAAAGCTTCACGGCCCGGTCTGTGGCTCGCCTACTGGGTTTGACGGAGGCAGAGCCGAAGGGCATCTTGATCGTGGGTGCCAACAAGGTTGCAAGAACTATCGGCAAAGCGCTGTTGCAGCGTGGGTTTCGTGTCAAGTTGACAGACACCACGTGGTCCGAGTTACAGGCTGCGCGCATGGAAGGCCTTGATACCTATTACGGTGAACCGGTATCGGCTCATGCTGACCGCAACCTTGAGCTTGAAGGAATAGGGCGCTTGTTTGCCATGTCGCGTCGTCCAGCGCTAAATACCCTGGCAACGATTACGTATCGGGGAGAGTTCGGGCGCAATCGGGTATTTACTCTGCTGACATCACTAGAAAAAGACCTTACTGATAAGCGCCGTGTTGCAGATAACTATCGCGCGCCAAGGCTGTTCGGCGAGGGCATTACCCAGCAAAAACTGGCCAGCTTGATCGCTAAGGGAGCCGGAGTGAAGGCGACCCTGCTGACCGAGAACTTTGATCTGGTCGACTACCAAGAAGTGTGGGATGGCAGTCACATACCGCTGTTTGCCTTGGACAAAGACGATAATTTGCGTGCCTTCACCGACAGTTGCCAGCCTGAGGTCAAGCCCGGCTGGACCCTGCTGTCGCTGGTCTCACCAGGAGAAGCCACGGCGAGTTCGGCGCCGCAAGAAGCATCCGGGCAAGTGCCCAATGCAGGCGCGGAAGCTTCCTGAGGGATTTACCTGGCGCACGAAAAGCTCAACGCTCAGGAGAGCTTAGAGTTTGTTTGCAGCACGCGGCGCAGCAACTGCGCACGAACCACTCCCACAATGTCACTGGCCTGGCACTGATCGGGATTGCGAGAGACCAGCACAAGCTGTGCCCCTGAATCCCATAAAGCACTCACTGCCTCGAGTGGCGTAGTGTCCTCAGTCATCGACAGATAAGGCACATGCACCTCAGGCTCTTGGCTACGGGCTGCGGCAGGCGCCGACTTTGTGAATAGGCAAACGCCCATAATCATCCCGTTTTGCGTTCGTACGGCGACAGCAGTCCCCTCAGGCACGTCCTCCCCCTCGGCAACGAGCGCAAAATCCTTGTCCATCAAATCGCGCATGCGCTGCGACGTCATAACGGCCGAATGCAATCCTTCTGGCACCGTATGTCCGCGCGCACGCAGCTTCATCGTATAGATACTGTCGGTCATGATGGACTTGCGCACCGCGTAGGCGACGGCACAGGTGAGGATCAGGCCGACTGTGATCGACGAATCCATGGTCATCTCCGTCAGCATTACAATGGCTGTGAGTACTGCTCCGGTCGAACCAGCGACTGCTGCGGCCATACCCGCAATGGCGAACGCAGGAATACCGATGTTAAGGTCCGGTACCAGCACCAGGCATGCATGGCCGAAAGCCGCGCCGCCGGTTGCCCCCATAAACAATGCAGGTGAGAAGACGCCACCGGAGGCACCGGAGCCCAACGACAAACAGGTTGCCAGAAGTTTAAGCGCCAGCAGCATAAGGAGGAACCAGGGATCGGCCAGGATGCCTTGTAAAACAGCCATGATTGTCGCGTAGCCGACACCTTCCACGTAGTACTGGCCGCTTTTCTGCAACAGAAGATAGATCATGATGCCGACGCAAAACATGCCCAATGCATGGCGTGTGTAATAGTTTCCCGGGAGGGCATCGAACACGTCCTCCATGGCATAAAGTCCACGTATGAAGGCAACACATATCAACCCCATAGCGACGCCCAGTAACGCGAACATTGGAAGGCCCCAGTTATGCAGCAAATGAAAGTCAGGCATCTCCAGGCTGGGTATATAGAATGAAGGGCCGGTGCCAAGCAGGTGTTGGCTAATCTGGGTCGCGACAACTGTCGCGGCGCAGACCAGCAGGATATTACGCGCGTTTATCGACACCAGTAGCAGCTCGATCGCAAACAGAATGCCCCCCAGTGGGGCATTGAACGTGGCCGCGATGCCTGCTCCGGCCCCCGCTGCAATCAGTGTTACCCGGTCACTGATGGAGATGGGAAACAATGCGCCTAGTGTTGAACCGAAGGCTGAACCGATCTGGACGATCGGCCCCTCGCGCCCGACAGAGGCGCCGCTGCCAATGGAAATTGCCGACGCCAGCGATTTGACCAGTGCAACCCGCGGTCGAATCCTGCCCTCGTTGTAGTAAATGGCATCCATCACCTCTGGTACGCCATGCCCCTTGGCTTCGGGTGCAAAATTTTTGACGAGCCAGGCGACCATCAAAGCGCCAGCTACGGGCACGAAAATAATGCCGATTCCCCACGGGCTTGGTGATGTAAAAATATTCGCGTCGTAGTCAACACTGAATCGACCCAGAAACATAACGTTGTGGATAAAGCCGATCAGCATACGGAATGCCCAGGCTCCCACACCTGCCACGATGCCAACGGCAATCGCTAATAGCAGCATAAAAAGCAGTCCACGTGACGGCAATGGCGCGGTTGCGGCCGAGCCAAGCGTCGGAATGGGAGCCAGCTCGCTCACAGTTGAGCGATCATCAATAAACGCGAAAGTATGTTAGCCAAGCTACTCAACCCGCTGAATACCGGGGGGCGCCCATTTGCCCTCCAGTACCTCTTCTTTGGGCGAATAGAGACGCATTACCATATAGATAGGGCCGTTTGGTGCTGGCAGCCAGTTGGCCTTCTGTTCAGATTCTGTCGGTTCGTCCTTCTGGATATAAAGGGTCAGTGAACCGTCCGGGTTCGTCATTAACTCGGGCAGCATCGGAGAGTTGATCAGATAGCGATTGATCGGGTTCTCGATCAGCAGCTGGGTTTTGCCGTCGTACACGGTGATTGACCAGAATGCATGGACCGGTGGCAGGTCGCCCTCGGGGAAAGTGAGCGTGTATTTTGAGCTGGCGCCATCCAGCGGTTGGTTATCTTTGTCCTGCCGAGTGATGGCATAGATGGCCTCGGCTGGGTCATTGGCCAGAATGCCGCCGGTTGCCACCGTCGCGCGCAGTAACCAATCGCCGTTGTAGATCTCGCGATCACCAATGCCCGAAGTGATCAGTGACCAGCCTTCAATCGGCGTGCCAACTGTCTCAAGTTTTTCTTTGATGGCCGCTTCGGCGGGCTTGGCTGCCGATGCAATCGCGGCCTTGTCGGCGTCCGTCAGTGCCACACTGGGGAAGGTTCTGCCAGGCCTGATTCCAATCACGGCAAATCTTTCACGCAATGGAACTTCGACTGCTGCAGGGCCGATAGGCGGCGCGAATTGCAGCATAAACGCAAGATAGTTAAACAGGTCGGCGCGGGCCATTGTACTGTCAATCGCTGGCCAGTTAACCGCTGCCGTTGGCTTTGCCTTGGGGCTGCCGAGAAAAACGGATAATGGCTTGGCTTCATATTTGGCCTGAATGGCCTTTACGTTGTTGATATCCGCTGCGTTGAAAAGCTGTGTGCGATAGGTTGCTAATGCAAATTCCGTTTCCGAGGTGAAGACGGCCTGCAGCTCCGGCGGCATATTACCCGCCCACGTTGGCCCGACTACGCCATAGCATCCTGCGCCGTTGCCTGTCGCGCGCGTGCCAATATAGCCGAAGTTGAATGTATACAGCGACGTTAGCATGATGGAGTAGTAGCGGCCCTGCTCAATTTCCGGCACGCACAGCACCATCGGTTCGGCGCGTAAGTCCATCCATAAGAAGGAGTAGGGCGTGTCGCTGTTGGGCGTGACGATGGCGGTGTCTGCCGGAGTATATACCTTGGGAGCATTGGCAATCGTGTTGAACGTCGCCTTGAACTGTGCAGAGGACTCGTTGATGGCGTACTCGTTCATGATGTTGTACATCATCGCCATCGGTAGTCCGTAGAGATAGGCCTCCTGCGCGATCGCTTCTATGTCGGCAGTTGTCGCCTGTGTCTGGGACGTGGTGGTTGCAGAAAACGTGATGGCCGAGAAAAGGGCTACTGCCCCCATGATCTTAATCGTTCGCATGAGTTCTTCTCCCTTCTGTAAGATGGCTGTGCTGGACCGCAAGCATCCCGCTAGAAAATATCGATTGGCTTTCAACGATGGGCTTTCAAATTATTAGTAATAGATCGAGTGCCTAAGAAAGCCGAAGGTCATCTTGGCAAGTTTTACCATGAACGACAAGAAGTTATTCAGTCGTGAGAGTGCGATGGCAGCACAGGTAACTTGATGTGACTGTGTTGTTAACGCTTGAGATAGCCGTTTGGATTATTGGAAATTGCCCGTCTAGCGCTGCTACTATGGTTCTCCCTAGTTTAGTAACAGGTAGCAGCACCATGATCGTTGAGCAGATATGGACAGGAAACGCGTACCGCAATTTCAATTACCTGATCGCCTGTGGCGAAACAGGTGAGGCACTCGCCATCGACCCTCTGGATCATGAAAAGTGCCTCGCGCGTGCCCGCGAACTGGGCTGGAACATTACCCAGGTGCTCAATACTCATGAGCATCCCGATCACACGGGTGGCAATGCTGCAACGATTGCGGCCACCGGCGCACGCTTGCTCGCACATGCCAATGCGCGCGACACCATACCTGGAATTGATCGCGGATTGCAGGCAGGTGACATCATTAGAGTCGGCAAGACGGTCGAGCTAGAGGCGCTGGATACTCCGGGGCATACGATGTGCCATATTTGCTTGCTGTCGCACACAGATACCCCGGCGATCTTCTCAGGTGACACACTGTTCAATGCCGGAGCCGGTAATTGCCATCACGGTGGTCACCCGCCACAGCTATACAGCACGTTCTCCGAGCAACTCGCGCAGCTCGCGGATGACACACTGGTTTACCCGGGACACGACTATTTGACCCACAATCTTGAGTTCACGCTGGACAGAGAGCCTGGGAATGATCAGGCAGCTAATTTGCTTGAGAAGGTTAAGGATCAGGACCCCAATCGGCCCCTGGTAACAGACATGGCGCTGGAGCGTCAGATAAATACCTTCATGCGTTTAGACAGTCCGATTGTTATCGCCAAGCTACGTGAGGCATTTCCCGACTTGCCAAAGGAGCTTGATTCCCAGACAGTCTTTTTGAAACTGCGTGAGCTGCGTAATAGCTGGTAATCGCCTTATGCGAAAATCGTTCGAATTTTTTCGACTACTGGGCAAACGTTATCTGTTAAAGACAGAGTTCTGTTCATCTCATCTCACACCGTGACAACGCCGCCATGTCAGAGGCGCCAATGTCACGCAGAAAAACGTGTAGTATCAGGAGCTAAGTACCGACAAGCGCCACTGATTTTCATAGCTGAGCGCTTCACTCACGCTACCAGCTGCGCCGTTGGGTATTTGTCAGGTATTTCGTGGGTTGGGAGGAGGCGGTCGATGTATTTCTTTGAATGAGTTGTCCGCAATTGTCCCTAGTATGACGACCTGCTCATAAACAAAGAAGTTTCAATTACTAACATGTCAGATAGACTGTGGTCGTACTCAAAATCAACCTGAATTCTCACTTTTATATGGGGCTCGTCTTAATGCTGAGCATGCTCCTGACAGCCTGTACCAATGCCGCATTCAAAACATTTAATGCGCCTTCCTACCTGCTTAATAAACACACACTGGAGCCAAACCTTGCCTACGGCGATAAGACCTATCAAAAGCTGGATCTCTATGTTCCCAAAGACCAATCCAACGCCACAGATCAATTAATAGTATTTGTCCACGGCGGGGGTTGGACCAGTGGGGCAAAAGAACACTACTACTTCGTCGCCGATGCATTGACCTCTGCCGGTTACGCTGTCGCCATACCGGATTACATCAAGTACCCCAACGGTGAATTTCCCTCGTTCGTGGAAGATATTGCGCTTTCGATAGCCTGGCTTGTCGCTAATGTGCAGCAGTACGCTAACATTAATGAGTTCATCATTATGGGACATTCCGCCGGCGCACACACCGGTGCACTGCTGATCACTGATCCGACATATCTGGCTGCACACCAACTGCAGACGGACGTCGTTCATGCATTTGTTGGCCTGGCGGGCCCCTATGGTTTTACACCAAAGGAGAAAAAGTATCGGGATGTTTTTGCCAATCTTGAAGACTACAACCAAATGAAGCCCCTGTATTTCGCCAGTGGCGAGGAACCTGCCATGCTGCTACTGCACGGCAATGACGACACCACCGTACTACCCGTCAATACGCGAAAATTTGCCGAGAAAGTAATTGAACAGGGCGGAACAGCAGTCACCTATTTGTACGACGGCCGCGGACATATCGATATTATGCTGGCGTTCTCGCGCGTAGCCGGCTCAAAAGATCCCGTTCGCATGGATATTTTGGATTTCCTGCAGCGGCAAGCGAAAAATCAACCTGAGTAATAGCTGTCAGGGCAAAAAACTGGGGCAAAAGGTGCGGCTAGCATTCAAAAAATATGCCTATCGGTAAGCCTATTGCTACACACTTTGGTGCTAGCCGGTGCATTACAAGTGTGATGGCCCCGTATGATCGTCCTGTAAGGTAAATAACCGCATCTGGCTGAAATTTCTTCAAGCGCACGAAAAGCTGCAAGTCAGCATCTGGTGTATTTCGGCGGCACCGTGCGGCGGCAATGGCGCGAGCGGCGGGCTGGGCGAAAGCTCTCTCGCGCCAGTCCCACTTGCGCTGGGCTCTGGTATGGTTTTTGCGCTATCGCTCTTTATCAGTAACAACACAGGAGTGCATTTGACTAAGCATAGTTTTACGCAACGCAGGATGTAGACTATTGTTTAGTGAAAGAGTCTGGGTCCGCGTGCTCATTTCGCTACAGAGGAAAGATTATGTTGTTATCGTTCGTATTGTTTTTGGTTCTTATCACCTTGGTCTTTTATTACAGGCCGTCATTGTCGAAGGGCTCTACCATTGTCGTTTTGGGCACTGCGGCACTCACCCTTGTCGATGGCAGCGCATGGCTAGTGTTAGTCCCGGTATTACTGGTGGTGCTAGTGCTAAACGTACAGGCATTGCGTCGGCAGTTACTGACTGAGCCCGCTTATCGGCTGCTGCGAGAAGCCTTGCCAGCGATGAGCAGTACCGAGAAGGAGGCGCTGGAGGCCGGCACAACCTGGTGGGAAAAGGATCTGTTCAGCGGGAGTCCGGATTGGGACGTGTTCGATCGTATCGCTCTGCCACAATTGAGCGAAGCGGAGCAGTCCTTCGTCGATGTAGAGGTGGAAGCATTATGCCAGTTGATCGACGATTGGGATGTGCAGCAACGACAGGACCTGTCGCCAGAAACCTGGAAGTACCTGCGCGAGCATGGTTTTTTCGGGCTCATTATTCCGGAAGAATTCGGCGGCAAGGCTTTTAGTCCTTATGCCCAAAGCAGGGTGATGAGTAAGATTGCGAGCCGATCTATCACTGCAGCTGTTACCGCCATGGTGCCAAACTCGCTGGGACCGGGTGAGTTGTTGGCTAAGTACGGTACCGGGGAGCAAAAACAGCGCTGGCTGCCAGGTCTTGCCAATGGCTCGGAATTGCCCTGTTTTGGTCTTACCGGTCCAGAGGCGGGTTCTGATGCTGGCGCCATTCCGGATGTCGGCGTTGTGTGCAAAGGCGAATTTGAAGGTGAGGAAGTACTCGGCCTGAAACTTACTTTCAGCAAACGCTGGATCACGCTGGCTCCGGTTGCCACTGTGGTAGGGCTGGCGTTCAAGCTACGCGATCCGGATGGACTGCTCGGAGACGCAGATAAAGTGAACTACGGCATCACCTGCGCGTTGTTACCTGCCAGTCATCCGGGTATCGAAATAGGCCAGCGTCATAATCCGGGAGTGCCCTTCATGAATGGCCCTATCAAGGGCAAAGACGTGTTTATTCCGATCGACTGGATTATCGGCGGAGCAGAGATGGCGGGCAAAGGCTGGCGGATGCTTATCGAATGCCTTGCCGCGGGACGCGGTGTCTCGCTACCGGCGCTGGCCACAGCCAGTGGTGAAATGGCGTACCTGACAGTGGGCGCGTTTGCTCGCATTCGTCGCCAGTTCAATATCGAAGTGGGTAAGTTCGAAGGTGTGCAGGAAGCCACTGCAGACATAGCCGCCGGCGCTTATACACTCGAAGCGATGCGTCAACTCGTCACTCGCGGACTGGACGAAGGTGCGCCTTCAGTTCTCACGGCGATGGCCAAGTACCATGCAACCGAGCGCATGCGCAGGCTGGTGAACCATGGGATGGATGTCGTCAGCGGGCGCGCAATACAGCTGGGCCCGAGGAATTTCATGGCGTCTGCCTACCATGCGCTGCCAGTCGCCATTACGGTAGAGGGCGCCAATATACTCACGCGCTCTCTGATGATTTTCGGACAGGGCGCGCTGCGCTGTCATCCCTACCTGTTCGAGGAGATGCAGGCTTTACAGGATGACGACAAACAGGCGGGAATCGATGCCTTGGAGCCGCTGCTGCTGCAGCATTTAGCCCATGTTGCCGGCAATTTCTCTCGGTTATTCCTTTACGGGGTCACTGCCTCACGCCTGAGCTCAACGCCTGCTGGTGCCAGTGCATTCAGCAAGCGCTGGTATCAGCGTATCAATCAGTTGAGCGCGGCATTGGCCAGTTGTGCCGATGTGGCGCTCGGAGTTTTGGGAGGAGACCTGAAACGACGTGAACTTTTATCAGCGCGTCTGGGCGATGTCCACAGCGAACTGTTTATCGCCTGCAGTATCCTCAAATATCATGATGCAGAACCACAAAGCGCGGCGGCGACTGAGCATGCCGCTTATGCCTTGCACCAATCACTGAACACTGCGCAGAGCGCGTTAGCCGCATTCTGCCGGAATTTCCCGGTGCGCTGGTTGGGGCGCATCCTGTACTTTGTCTGCCTGCCTCCCGGCAGCGCTGTGCGGTCGCCGGATGATGATCAGATACGGGCGCTTGGCGATCTGATTCTGGAGCCTAACCCGGTGCGGGCGGCATTGGCCGAAAGGGTCTACGTCAGCAGCGACCCGGGCGATGCGGTCGGGCGTCTGGAGACAACCTACCAGATGCTGCTCGATGTCGACGGTGCCTACCAGGTGTTTTCACGCGCTTATAGTAAGGGCGAACTGCAGGCGCTGGATATCGAAGGAGCATTACAGGAGGCGGCGGACAAGGGCTTGATAACTGCCGAACAGATCTCAACGCTGGCCGAGTACGATGCGCGTCGGCATGACTGCCTGCTCACAGATCACTTCGATACGCTTGTGGGCAGTGTGCCGGTAAAACCGAAACGCCGAGCAGCAAACAAAAAGCAGGTAGTGGCTCAGTTTGAAACCTAATGGGTTCTATTGAACACGAGCCTCCCAGATTCTCCATACGCGAAAAATTTCAAACTGAATCAAAATCAGGAAATGTAGATTCTTGCAGTGCAGTGTGGTGTATTAGGGATTAGCATGTCGATTTTACAATCAACTTGGCGCATTTACGGGGTCCGCATTTACGCGGTCAGAGTGGAATGGCACTTACTTTAGCGCAACAGCAGGACATAGGCGCCAAAGCAAGTAGAATTGAAGGGCAGAGCGCCGAGACACTATCGGGGTTATGCACGAAGTTGCGAGCTGTTTGATATCACAAGGAGTCCTTATGAAGTTCATTGTTGACCCACTGCCATTTGCCGAAGATGCCTTGGCGCCGCATATCAGCGAGCGTACCGTCAATATTCATTACAATAAACACCATAAGGGCTACATGACAAAGCTCGACAAGGCGTTGGAGAATGACGAGCGCCGCGATATGACGCTGGAGCAAATTGTTCGTTCGTCGGATGGGCATGTTTTTAATTGCGCAGCGCAGGTATGGAATCACAGTTTTTACTGGCAGAGCATCGCGCCGCATAAAGGCGTCGAGCTTGATGATGGGCCACTACTGGCACAAGTTAGAACTGACTTTGGTTCGCTCGACGCACTCAAGAAGGAGCTGAAAGCTGTCGCCGCCGGCGAGTTTGGGTCGGGTTGGGGCTGGTTGGTGTTCGACCGAACTACCAACGAGCTGGCAGTCGTCAGTACAACGGACGCTGAGAACCCACTACCGGCCGGACGCTTGCCCCTGCTGACCCTGGATGTTTGGGAGCACGCGTACTACCTCGATTACCAAAACGAACGGGGGAAGTATCTCGACGCGATGATCGACCATCTTATTAACTGGCAGTTTGCGGTAGATAATTTCGCTTCGAAAGACGATTGATATCGGTTTTTAGCAAGCCCGCACTGTGACGCGGAATCCAATGTTTTGTGTTTTTATGCACGGTGACGGTGCTTGACCAGTCGCCGCGCCGCCTGTCTGGTGGGCACGCATTGCTCGTTGAAGATTTTGACCATGTGTCCGATCATGCGCCCGACTGCAACAATTTCGGCTCTTGATACCATGATCAACCTCGTGGAGAAGGTCAGAGATGAGTGAAGAGGCAGGCCTCCCTGAGGATGTTGTTGCGGCTCTGCACGCGGATCATAAGGCAGAAGCAATAAGGCTGTTGCGTGCGCATCAGAATATCGGATTGAAAGAAGCGCAAGAGCGTGTGGAGGCACACTGCGAAATGCATATGCCTGACAACGCGCATCCTGTACCGTCAGAGAATATCGGTATCGGTCGATTGGTTGTCGTCGGGTTGGGGGCCGCCGTGCTTTTTACACTCTACAAATATTTTGCATAATACGGATGTTTCAGCCGCTCGGCGGTGCGATGTAACCGCTGGACGAAGATCTCTCAATAGACAAAGCGAGGTGGCCTAAATGAGTGGCACGGTGTCGTTGCTGGAAGGCATTTATTTTGGTGAGGGGCCTCGCTGGCATGATGGTCGTCTTTGGTTCAGCGATTTTTACGCGCATGCGGTTAAGTCCGTCGATGAGGCCGGTGCGGTGCGCACAGAACTGGCGTTGGATGACCAGCCCTCCGGTTTGGGCTGGCTGCCGGACGGGCGCCTGTTGGTAGTCGCCATGAAGGAGCGTGCGATCAAGCGCCTGGACCCGGGCGGCGTAGTGCTGCACGCCGATATCAGCCATTTTTCGACGCACTTGTGTAACGACATGGTGGTGGATGCCCAGGGAAGTGCTTGGGTCGGCAACTTTGGATTTGATCTTGACGCCGAGCTAAAGGCGCGTGGCGACGATCTTTTCAGCGATTATCCCGTCACAAATCTGGTTCGCGTTGACGCCGATGGTTCTGTTCATTTAGCCGCGCAGGATATGCACTTTCCCAACGGCAGTGTGATCACGCCAGATGGCAAAACACTGATTGTTGCCGAGACACTGGCGGGCTGTCTGACAGCTTTCACGATCGACAGCGACAAGTCGCTTGTGGGGCGACGCGTGTGGGCATCTCTTCCCGGTGTCGCGCCAGACGGTATTTGCCTCGACGAAGACGGACGAATCTGGGTGGCGAATGCACTTGGTGCTGAAGTGATTCTGGTTGATGAAGGCGGGCGGGTCGTCCAACGAATAGCGACGAGCCAGCTCTGTTACGCCTGTATGCTTGGTGGCGCTGACGGAAGAACACTGTTTGCTGTGACAGCGGCTTCATCTGATGGCCACGCGGCGGCGGCTAGTCCCTCTGGGAAGATTGAAACCGTCAAGGTGGATGCGGCGGGAGCAGGATGGCCCTAGCGGCTCGTGCGATAACCTCCCGAGGGTGCTTCTCAATCCATCCTTAATGATTGCTGGCCGACTGCAGAAGGTGTGCCACGCTGCTGTAGGCCACCGCGCCCTGAGTCCAGGCTCGAACTCTCGTTCAGTGTGCCGGGCAAGCTCTGCAGCAAATAACTGCCCCAGTGATGTTGCGGCATTGATTCGGTGAGGTCGTCCGCATCGACCACAGAGACAAAATTGAAGAAGGGCTGGATCGACTGCCCGCCGCCGCCGTCGTTGTCCCATGTAGAGCGTGTCGCACTGGTCAGCAGGCGGTGCTCATTAAACGTCAGCAGTAAGAAATCACCCTTGACACGCATATCGCCCCAGTCTGCCGAGAGAAAATCCGCGCCCATAGCGCCAAGACTAAAGCCCAGTGATTGCTCGCGAATGTTCCAGTGCTCCCACGCAAGCACAAATCCGTGATCGGTGGCAGACATTCGCAGCGGCGGCCCCAGCAGTTGAAGCGCCTCTGCAAGGGACGTGTTTTCTGGAGGCAACGCCACGTTGTCCAGTGGCGCGCCCAGATCATAGTGCCACTGGGTACAAGCTGACAGTAAGCAGCAGGTCAGCGCAGCGCAAAACACTTTCAATGCACTAACCCTCATCGGTGGGGTACAAGCGTGTGGCAAATTCCGTCAGTACATCATCCTGGTCAAAAAAGAATATCGCTCTGTCGTATCGGGTGTCAATCTGCATGCGGTTGTAGACCAGCAGAATCAGGCCTTTCCCCTGCGAACGTTCAAACAAGTAGTACAGAGCCGACTCGCCATCAAGGGCTATGACCTGAGAGGGCGGCCCGAGTAATGCCAACACGTCGCGACGTGTGCTTTGGCCGTTAACCAGCTGTGTTGTGACAGTGTCTTGCCAGTTCACTTCAACACCGCGTTTACTGTCGTACTGGGCGCAACCGCCCAATAACAAAGCGCCCAGCGCCATGGCGATCACTGCAGCTGATGGCTTCATGATAGGTGTACACCGTAGTTGATAAGAGGAGCCACAGGATAGGACACTAATGTTGCGGTCGCCAAGCAGTTATCCAGAGATTTATCAGCAGTTGCGCTCTAAAATAGGGCCAGGTTGGCATTGGAAGTGTTATCTGCTGCACAGAATGACGCGTACTGGATGGGTCTGGCGCCCGAGTAGGGTAACAACCTGATAGTTGATGTCTTATAGTGGTTGCGGCCCAAGTAGTCAGGATGCAGAATATGTCTGAAGAACAAGCGAACAACGAGAACACGACCGAACTGGCCACACGTGCCTATGCGGACTTCCCGGTTAGGACCTTCACTACCTTGGGCAGAACGCTCAGTTCGGTGCTGGATGTTGGCCGAGAACTGCTGGCGAGACGCCGTGTCTCCCAGCCTGCGCTGCTGAAATCGGCAGATAGTCTGATTGTGCTGTGCAAGGAGCTTCTCGAACATCGCGGAGAGGCATCTGGCCTCGCGCTAGCCAGCGAAGTGGCGACCGGGTATCAGCAGCTCCCGGTGCCTCAGCGACTGGACTTTTTCTGTGGACTGGCCAGCGAATTTGATGTGGACAGCGCAGCCATTCTGGCAGCGACAGAGGCCTATCGGCAGGATGACTGCATTGAAAATCTATGGGCGGTCAATCGTGCGGTTGAAGCGCCCCGCCAAAAACTATTCCGTAGGATTAATATGGCGCCTGAGGGCACCCGCACATTGGTCGACATGCGCGGGCATCTGCTTGATATGCTCCGTTCCAATCCTGCGCTGCGCGGCGTTGAGTCCGATCTCAAGCATCTATTTATTTCCTGGTTTAATAAAGGCTTTCTGGAATTGCGCCGCATTGACTGGTCTTCGCCCGCAAGCGTGCTGGAAAAGATCATCCATTACGAAGCGGTGCACCAGATCAGTGGCTGGGATGATTTGCGCAGTCGTCTCCATGAGGACAGGCGCTGCTTTGCCTTTTTTCATCCGGCCCTGGATAACGATCCACTGGTATTTGTCGAGATAGCACTGACTGACAGTATCCCCGATGCATTGGCGCCACTACTGCTGCAGCAGCGCGAAGAACCCGCGAAGGGACGCTTGAATACAGTCGTGTTCTATTCGATCAGCAATTGCCACCCCGGTTTGGCAGGCGTTTCATTTGGCAATTTCCTCATCAAAAGTGTGGTGGAAGAACTGCAGAAAGAGATGCCGGGGCTGAAGAATTTTGTCACGCTCTCCCCAGTACCCGGGTTTCGCAATTGGCTGCTCGACAGCGATCTGGAAGAATTGCTGCCCGAAAAACTGCTCGAGCGTGTTAAGGAACCAGTGGGCGCGGTAGTCGATACGCAAGTCTACGACGCACTGCTGAAGCTTTGTGCCCATTATTTGCTGCGCGTAAAGTCAGGTCAGCTGCCTAAAGATCCAGTGGCACGCTTTCATCTGGGCAATGGAGCGCAATTGTATGGATTGCACGGTGCGGCAGACTTGTCGCCAAAGGGGCGTGAACAGTCGGCGGGAATCATGGTGAACTACCTGTACGACCTGCCTAAGATTGAGGAAAACCATGAGGCGTATTTTGATCAGGGCAAAATTGCCGTATCCAAATCAGTGAGTCGACTGCTGGATTAGCCCGCTGCCCGCCCGACTGCTTGTCCGCGCTCACGGTTTGGTGCGAGGGTCGGGTGTGTTGTGAGTGATCATTCCGCTATAATGGCTTTCCTATTCGTTGAAGGCAGAGTCAACAGTTCATGTCTGACAGTGAGCGCATTCCCCTGGTACAAGTGGCGAGCGGCGAAAAATTTGTGAACGACCGCGGTGTTACCGCCATCAAGGACGGTATCAAGTCCGCTGCTGTTCCCGCTGCGCGCCCTGCAAAGCCTGATTGGTTGCGTATCCGGGTGCGTGGTGGCGCCAAGTTTGATCAGGTCCAGGCCATTGTGCACGAGCACCGTTTGGCCACGGTGTGCGAGGAGGCCAAGTGCCCCAATATGAGCGAGTGCTGGAGTGCCGGCACGGCCACCATCATGTTGATGGGCGATGTTTGTACCCGCGCCTGCCGTTTCTGTGCGGTCAACACCGGCAATCCCAAAGGTTGGCTCGATGTTGATGAGCCGGACAACGCGGCGCGCTCTGTGCAATTGATGAACCTCAAGTATGTGGTGCTGACCTCGGTCAACCGGGATGATCTGCCGGACGGCGGAGCAGGGCATTACGCCGCGTGCGTGCAGCGTGTGAAGGCGCTTAACCCCGATACTGCCGTGGAGGCATTGACCCCCGATTTTTTGGGCAAACTGGCTGATGTGGAGACAGTGCTGGATTCCGGCATCGTGGTGTTCGCACAGAATATAGAGACGGTGCGCCGCCTCACACACCCGGTGCGCGATCCACGCGCCGGCTATCAGCAGACACTGGATGTGTTGGCTCACGCCAAGGCCTATCGTCCCGACGTGCTGACTAAAACCAGTCTGATGCTGGGATTGGGTGAAACCGAGGAAGAAATCCTGGACTGTATGGATGATCTGCGCGCTGCCAGCGTCGACATTCTTACGCTGGGGCAGTACCTGCAACCCACGCTCAACCACTATCCCATTGAGCGGTATGTCACGCCTGCAGAGTTTGAGCGCTATCGCCAATGGGGGCTGGACAAGGGTTTCTTTGAGGTTGTATCCGGCGTTTTCGTGCGCTCCAGCTATCGTGCGGAGCAGGTACTGGCCAAAAATAACGTGGGACTGTCATAGTCGATCCGCAAGACGGGTTACTGCAGACACTGACCGGCGAGCCTGTGCTCGGGGTGTCCATGGCCAATGTTGCGCTTCTTCGTCTGGATCAAATGGGCGGTCACGCGTCCGGCAACAAATTCCTGAAACTTCGCGGATACATCGCCGCTGCGCAGGCTCAGGGCATTACTCGTCTTGTGTCCTTTGGTGGCGCGTGGTCCAACCACCTTTACGCGCTTGCGGCGACGGGCTATCAGCACGGGCTGGAAACCGTGGGCATTGTGCGTGGCGAGGCGCCGGTCGAAGAGACAGATATGCTCAAGGATGCGCGCCGCTGGGGCATGCAGCTTGAGTACGTCAGCCGGCAACACTATCGTTTGCGCGATACCGCAGAATATCAACGAGAAATCTCGGCGCGCTTTGCACCGTGCTTGCTCATTCCGGAGGGCGGTGCGAGTGGCGTTGGGGCGAAAGGATTTTGTACTGTCGCTGCGATGATCAAGCATGCCGCACCCGCCGCAAGACACATTGTTGTGCCGGTCGGCACGGGCACCACGCTGGCAGGTTTGGCGGCGAGCCTTGATAGCGATTATGAGTTGATTGGAATTTCAGCTTTGAAGCGCGCAACCGATCTGGAAGGCCGCGTGCAAATGCTGCTGGCGGAGCTTACCGCTGAACGTCCAGCGCGCTGGCGTATCCTGCACGACTATCACTGTGGTGGCTTTGCACGCGTAGACCAGACGCTGCGCGACTTTATGCTGGCGTTTGAAGCGGTCCAGAATATCCCGCTTGAGCCGGTATACACGGGAAAGATGCTGCTTGCCGTCCATCAATTGCTAAAGAGCCAAAAATGGGATTCCTCGGTACCGGTCATTGCTCTTCACACCGGTGGACTGCAGGGTCGTCGCGGCTATCACTGGCTATCGTGACAGGCGCGACTGCAACAGCCAACATCAAGCAACTCCAGCCGATTTGGTGCCGATCTCGCAGCTTGTGTGGTCTCATTGGTTCTAGCGCCGACGCCAGGCTGCCGGCGACAAGCCATACCAGCGTTTGAATGCGCGGGTAAAATTTGCCGCCTCACGATAGCCCAGTATTTCAGCGACATCCGCGACCTTAAGGCGCGCATCCTGCAGCAGGCGTTCTGCATACTGTCGGCGCAGACTTTCCAGTACTTCCTTGTACGCGGTGTTTTCGTGCTGGAGTTTGCGCATCAGCGTGCGCGCGGTGAGATGCATGGCGTCTGCGACCTCACCCAGAGTCGGAGGCGGTGCGGGATTTCCCGAATACAACAACTGAGAATCGAAATGGTTGCTTAAGCGATTGCGCACGGCCAGCGCTATGCTACCGGCCTGTTCTCGCGCGGCGATCAGTTCCCGGCACTTGATGACATTGGTGCGATAGATGGATTCATCGTGCAATGGCGAGGGCAGATGACGCCAGGCAATGGGCACTGCGATACCGTTTTGGGGTGCATCAAAAACCACAGTAGCGTCGTAGCTTGCTTCGAGTTGTGACGGCTGTGCAGGTGCTGCATGAGTAAAACCAATGACGACATTTTTCCCTACGCGATGTCCAAGGATGGAAGACAGCAGCATCTCCATGATTTTAAGTACGACTTCCATATGCCAATGAGAAAACGCCGGCTCTTCCGAGACGTCTTCTATTTGCATCACGTAATGGGATTCGGTGGCGTAAGTTCGCGCGACCATCGCAGTAGTGCGACTTTCATAGAGTGTGCCCATGACATCCATCGCTTCGCCCAGTGTCGGGGCACTCAGCGCGGCAAAGCCGAGTGGGCCGTGCGCAGCGATATTGAACTGCGAACCGAGGCGTGCCGTCCACGCGCGATCGCCAACATGCTGGTTGTAATTGCTGAAAAGCACTGCCAGCGCGGACGCGTCGATAAACTCCATGTCTGCCAGTGATGCTGCAGTCAAAGGCAGACCGCGCAATAGCTCAGCGGCGGAGGCAACGCCGGATTGCAGCGCGAGGCGCGCGTAGGCGGCGGATAGTTCGATCTTTCTGGGCATGAGAAAAGCCTAGCCCAAGAGGCCTAAAATGTCACTAAATGATAATAAATATGTCTTTTAGTGAAAAGCGAAATGCCTAAGAAAGGGGCTATTCTCACCGCATCACAAATTATAAGGAGGCTTCTGCCATGACGACAACCTATGTGCTGGATAACCCCGAACAGGGGCGCATTACCTATACTGATAAAAAGCGTTACCTGTGGATGTCCTCGCTTTTCATGCCGTTGTTCCCATTGCTGGGCGTCGCGCTGTATTTTGTCTATGACTCACAGTGGATGCTTATTCTTCCACTGCTCTTCAGTTATTTAGCTATTCCGGTGCTGGATTACGCTTTTGGTTCCGACGAGAACAACCCACCGGAAGAAATCGTGCCGCAGTTGGAGCAGGATACATACTATCGGCTGCTGACGTGGTTCACCGTTCCCATGCACTTCATTGTGCTGATTGCCATCGCCTGGTTTGTGGGCACGCAAAGCCTGACCTTCTGGTCGGTCATTGTTCTCGCCATCACCGCGGGCAGTTACAGCGGGCTGGGTATCAACACCGCGCACGAGTTGGGGCACAAAAAACCTCAGTTCGAACGCTTCTTGGCCAAGATCGTTCTGGCGGTGCCCGCCTATGGACACTTTTGCATTGAACACAATCGAGGCCACCACCGCGACGTGGCAACGCCGGATGATCCTGCGAGTTCGCGTATGGGCGAATCCATCTACAAGTTTATGCTGCGTGAAATTCCCGGTGCGACCAAGCGCGGCTGGGCGGTGGAAAAAGAGCGTCTTGCACGCCTGGGCAAAAGCCAGTGGAGCTTCCAGAACGATATACTGCAATCCTATGCGCTCAGCGCTGTACTGCAGGGTGGCCTCATTCTCGCCTTCGGCTGGATCATGCTCCCATTCCTGGCCATTCACAATTTCTGGGCCTGGTACCAACTGACCAGCGCTAACTACATTGAGCACTACGGCTTACTGCGCGAGAAGGAAGCCAATGGTCGCTATGAGCGCTGTCAGCCGCACCACAGCTGGAATGCAAACTACGTCTTCAGCAACATTTTGTTATTTCATTTGGAGCGGCACTCTGACCATCACGCCAATCCCACCCGACGCTACCAGAGCCTGCGCAATTTTGACGGGATTCCCCAGCTGCCCAACGGTTACTACGGCATGTACTTGCTCGCCTACGTTCCATGGCTCTGGTATAAGGTGATGGACAAGCGCGTCCTTGCGCTGCCGCATATCAATGGCGACCTGAGCAAAGTCAATATTGACCCTGCCAAACGCGATGAAATCTATGCGAAGTACGGCAATAGCCCGCATGTCGTGCTGGCGACTTAGGAGGCAATACCATGGGTACATACCGCTGCCCCGGCTGCGATTACACCTACGATGAAAAGCAGGGGGATGTGCATGAAGGATATCCCCCCGGCACCGCCTTTGAGTCTCTGCCTGAGGACTTTGTGTGTCCTGACTGTGCGGTGCGCTCCAAAGAAGACTTCGAACCGGTCTGTGACACCCGTCCATGACACCCATCCATGACACCCATCCATGACACCCATCCATGCCACTCGTCAATGCCACTCGTCAATGACAAGGCAGCATTACGCCACGGCGTTGACGGAGTAGGGTAGCGCGGTCAGCGGTGAATTGCCCAGTAGCTGTCGGTACTGGAGCTCCAGGTCGCGGCAGGATACGCGGGTGTTGCGAACGGCTGCAGAGCTTAGCGGCGACAGCACGGTAACTCTGATAGTGGCCGGGCGAATCAGCCAGCCACCATTGGGCAGCGCGTCCTTGACGTTGTGCAATACGATGGGAACGATCGGGACACCCGCTTTGCGCGCCAGAACGAATGCCCCGTGTTTGAATGGTTGTATATCGCCCAGTGTGCTGCGGCTACCCTCTGGTGCGATGATCAGCGATCTACCGCTTTTAAGCACTTTGAGTGCGCGTTGCAATACATCGGTTTGGTTGGACGCCTCGCGATCCACGAAAATCGTATCGGCCTGACGCAACAGACGACCTATAACCGGCGCGTTTGCCATTTCTTTCTTGCACAGGGCGACCACGTCGTCGCGCAGCAGGTGTGCCAGTACCATGGAGTCCAAAAGGCTCTGGTGGTTAAACACATAAATGCTCGGTCCCTCCCGACGCAGATTAGCGATGCCTTCTATTTCGAAGTCCAGTCCCGCAAAAGCACTCCCGATGTCGCCGAATATGTGAGTGAGCTGATTCGTTGCTCGGTAGCTGGAGCGCCCCAGCGCTTTTGTCACCATCCCAAACGCGGTGGTCGCGAACACGGTTTGTACCGTTAGCACCGTGCGCGCGATACTTTCGACGCCCGGCGTGCCGCGTGTTGAGAATGACAGTTGTGGCCACTGGTGTGTGCGAGCGTGCGCAGCCAGACGGTCTGAAGGGTTGACTGCCACCGGATGACCCACCTTGCGTAGCAAAGGCAGATCGGCACTGGAATCAGAATAAAACCAGCAGTTTTTCAGTTCGGCTTTGTGCAGTCGTGCGCTGCGCTGGGCCGCCAGTAGTTTGCCTTCCCCGTAACACATGGGAATGACCACCTGCCCGGTGAAGCGACCGTTTGCCACCTCCAGTTGGGTGCAGTGTATTTCGTCTATGCCCAGTACGCGCGCGACGGACTCAACCTGGTAGCGGCTGGCTGAGCTGACGATGGCAAGTTTATGTCCGGCGGCGCGGTGCGCTTCCACCAACGCAATCGCCTCGCGGTAGAGCGATTTGGCTATATATTTTCGATAGGCCTGTTCACCGATCTCCCTCAGGCTGGCCTCCGAAACGCCGGTCAGGGCTTTCGAAGTGCGCTTCACGATCCTGTGGTAGTTGGCGCCAGAGCTATAGACTTTGTGCTTGAGGATATCCTGGACGACCTTGATGGCCTCCGACAGTTTGCCACGGCGGGCGCCCTGTTCTGCCGTTTCCCTGGCAATGGAAAGTATCGAGTAGCCCGCGATCAGGGTCCTGTCGAGATCAAAAAAAGCTACGGTGGGCGCGTCATTGCCCGCTGCAGTTATCGTATTCAGGTGTGTATCCAGAGCTCTCATACTGTATCCCTCGGGTGCAGTTCGTACTCAGACAAATCGACCAGGTGAAGACCACCTTCGCTAATGATCCTCACTGCAAGAATCACCAAAAGATGCAATGCAAGAATCCGGCCAGTTGCCAGTATGCCTCGCAGTTGTGTCAACTTTGTTGCACATAAACGAAGGAAATGATGTGCGTAGCGTTGCATGCACGGAGGGGCGACCGGTGTGTGCCTGTGCGCAGTGAGATTCTCTGGTGCACGGTCGCACTGTCTTGAGGCGTGCGGCAGGGGCATAGAAGGAGGGTGAGGTTGTGGCTGTGTATATCCAAGCAAAGCGTGATTCAGTGAGGCAGGCTCAACGTTTCCTCGGTGCCCGCGCAGCGGTATCAAACCAAGTCAACCTCGCAAGACACCGGGTCAGGGCTGAGTAGTATAGAAGCCTCAGCATAAGTGCGTTTGCTGACTGGAGTAGGGCGGCTGTTTGAGTCTTTCAGGCAGGTTTCTTGACGTTCAGGAAATTAACTTGTCACAACCCTCGAACGGGTGAGCCGCGAGCTGCAGGGGCGCCACTGAACAACAGCGGGCATGGGCTCCTGCGCAGGGCAGGACGGGAATGGCAGGAATAGATCTACGACGGGAACAATGCGAGCGTGACTTCAAGATGATCAATGAGGATTGGGCACCATCTTCACGCAAAATATCCGGATGATGCGAGAAGATGTTTTGCCAATATCCCCTTTAAATTGACTATACTTACTTACTTAGAACTATTATACAGACTAAGCGTCACTCAAGCGTCGGCCCAATGATTAAGTTCGCACATACATTGTCGCCAGAATTGCGGCGTATGCTCACAGCCAATGGGCGATATTTTTTGGCACCTGATAAGGAGCCATTGTTTTGAAGAGCGAAAACATCCGTTATCTACCTGCGGTAGATCATCTACGGGCTTTTGCGGCCATCCTGGTTATCTATTTTCACTCCGTAACTTATTGGGGAAACGTCGCCATTGCCGGTACTGACCAAAAAAGACTTATGGCGAATAATGTCTTCGAAGCGCTTGTGATCGAAGGCCACACTGGCGTCGCGCTTTTTATGGTGCTCAGTGGGTTTATTTTTACGTTTGGTTGCTACGGCACGAATATTCAGTATGGGCAGTTCATCAAAAATCGTTTTCTACGTACTTACCCGCTTTATATTTTTTTGCTATTTTTTGGCATGTCCGCCTACCCATTTGCCTTCAAACTAGAAAGCTTTGTTAAAGCAATTTTACCGATGGCAAACTTCAACCCCGGTCCATTAGCCGGCGAATTTGGCTCGCTGTTCTGGGCTGTTGCTGTGGAATGGCAGTTTTACCTGGTGTTTCCTTTTATTTTGGCGATGGTCAACAAAAACGGTTGGACCAGCCTGTTGCTGCTCATGGTCGTATTCATTCTGTTTCGAAATATAGCCTATACAATGACCCCCAGTGTTAATATGGTTATTCTCTCTTACAATTCCATCGCCGGGCGCATGGACCAGTTTTTGGTTGGCATGATTATAGCCATTATTTATAGGCACCATTTCAAGCAAAACTGGCGCTGGGATTGTCTGTTTCTGATTTTTGCGCCGCTGATACTTTTTGTTCTTTACCAATTCAATGTTTTGTACGGCTGGGCATTGGATCACTATAGCAAGGTCTGGTGGCCAACGATCGAGGCAATCTTATGGGGTGGCTTCATTCTTGGTTACCTCTCCGTCAGCCGCTTCGTGCCGCGAATTTTGGACAAGTTGCTTGTCGCTGTCGGCACCATCACCTACTCAATGTATTTGTGTCATTTTATGGTCGTCATGATGATTATGCGGTTGGGACTTTTCCCAACGGTTGAAGGATATAGCTGGATGCTCAATGGGGTAGTGGGAACCACATTGATAGTCATGCCAGTGGTGCTAGCGGTTTCAACGCTTACTTACTGGGCAATCGAGCGACCATTCCTCAGTTACCGAGGGCACTACAAGATGCCAGAAGCCTAGAGCGGCCCGAGCTAGGTGATGATACCCGGCACTGGGGCCCTCCCTAGTTGAGCGATCAGTACGGAGAAGACACTAAGGAATCCTCGTACTATTTGTCGGCAAACCGCGGCAAACCGCGGCAAACACTCGATCACCATTGATATTGCAAAACCTGAAGGTCGCGACCTGGTGCTTGAGCTGGTCGCGCGCTGCGATCTTCTGGTGGAAAATTTTGAGACAGGCGACTTGGCCAAAAAAGGCCTGGGATACGAAGATCTGCAGGTTGATAACCCCGGTTTGATTTATTGCTCCATCACCGGCTTTGGGCAGACCGGCCCCATGTCAGAAGACCCTGGCTACGACTATCTCATTCAAGCCCAAAGCGGCCTTATGAGTATTGCCGGCGTGCCAGATGGGCTGCCCGGCGCAGGCCCACAGCGCGTGGGGCTTGCAACAGCTGATCTTACAACGGGAATGAATTCTGCCATCGCAATTTTTGCAGCGTTACATCATCGTAATGGCACGGGGGAAGGGCAGCATATCGATATGGCTCTACTGGATGTTCAGGTGAGCTGGACTGGCAATCAAGCGCAGAGCTATTTCTGTAGCGGCAAAGTGCCGACACGCACTGGGTAGTACCACGCTAGCCTCGTTCCTTATCAGCCGTTTCCAACCAGCGATGGTCAGTTGATCATTGCTGCCGGCAACGACGGGCAGTATGGGCGTCTATGTGAAGCGCTTGGTTTGGCTGAACTTGCAGCCGATCCGAAGTTCGCAACCAACCCCATGCGCAATGCCAATCGCGAAGAACTCGTTGAACAGTTAAAGGCGTCTACCCGCACTTATTCCAGCAAAGAGCTACAGGCATTGTTGCGAGGCATCAAAGTACCCTGTGGGTCAATACAAACGATTGACCAGGTGTTCTCTGATCCACAAGTGCTTGCCAGAGGCATGGTGGTTGATGTCACGCACGCCAAATATGGAGCAGTAAAAACGGTAGCGAACCCGATAAAATATTCTGTCACCAAAGTGGAATATCACAAAGCGCCGCCGAGCCTGGGAGAGGATACGAACCGTGTGCTGCAGGATGTTCTTGGACTGTCTGCCGAGCGCGTGGCGCAATTGCGGGAGCAGGGCGTTGTCTAGCGGCCGCTGCTGCATCGGACAGGTCTAGCGCCTCTATGGGCCAGGAGTCTGGGTGGTGTCGATACTACCTCCTATCAGTTGGCCAAATTCACTCTGCCACTACAAATTTAGATGGCTGTAAATAACGCTAATGGATGAGGCATACTGGATCCAGATGTTGCCCACGCACGAGTGGCTAGGGTTTGCACTGGCACGCCTTCATCAAGTAGATCCAGCATGAGTTGAGGGTCAAATACGGGGCCAAGGGGATCATCAGCATACGCCTGTGTATGCATGAAATCGGTAGCCTCTTGGGCAGTAGCAAAGTTATCGACTTGAAGTTCGGCAAATGCGCCGTCTGGGTCGCGGTAATAAAGTGATGTCGTTGGTCCATGCTGCACAGGCACTTGCGGTGTAATGCCAAGTGACTTCAGGTATGAGTAATGATCGAGTAGGGCGCGCAAATGCGGAAAAGTGAAAGCAGTGTGCATCAGCCCTGCAGAATTGATGGGCTTTTCAGCCACGCCTCCTGGAGGCGTTATAAAAGCCAAGCGATGATGTTCGTCGTCATAAGTAATAAAACACATCATCTCGTTTTCAAAAACCACCTCTGCATTCAGTACCGTGCAATACCAGTCGCGCATTTCAGCAATTTTGTTCGTGTTGACCACATAATGTGCAAGTTTGAGTGATGGATTCATTTAGTGTACTCCGATAAATTTGCGGGTAAAAAAAACGATTATTTCACCTTGATTATAATAAGTATAAAGGCGCGTTAGCTGTTTCAATCAGCGCACAAAAAGACGTCGGCGTGTGCATACTCAACCGTAATCCTCACATTATCAAGTCTGTTAGAGTCGATGCAGTATGCTTTCGCCAGACCAGTATGCCCTCGGTCATACCACCGATGAACGCAAGCGACCCAAGCAAACACAAATTTACCACCTCGTAGAGCAGCGTTACCCCACCCTGATTGAACGGTTGGATGCCCAAGTTAAGAGCCCGCCTTTTTTCGCGCGCTATGAAATAGACAGTAACGAGACAACAGTGATGCCAAACATTATGATTAGTCTCCTGATGTTGCTAATGGTTGGTTGTATTGGCAGCGTCTCAGCGTTGCCTGTGACAGGAGCCAACACTGTCATAGCCGATGGTCGTCAGTGGGCACAGGTGGATCTGTTCAGCAATCTCAGGTCGTAGGTGCGCTAGACGTAGCAACGACTAACCTTTAGAAGGATTCTACGTTCTTACAGAACCTTTGGAACAGAATACAGGCACTTGGTTCGTCCGGGAGCACGCTACTAATACCGTGGCGAGTCCCGCAACCTTAGCCTTGTTTTGCACTGCGCTGGCATGGCTCGACTTTGGGCGTCGCAAACGGACGTCGATCTGTTAGCGAGAAAGCGGTAGGGTATGCGAGCTCTTGTGTTGACGTGTCACAAATTTCGTCTAAGGTTGAAAAACCCAAGAGACAATTTAATGTCGACAATAAAAAAGAGCGTACAAACCTGAATAATAGTAGCCTGGCGCTAAAGCACCTATTGCTATATTCTTTTTCTTTTATTTTGGTTTTTGGCTTTTGCAGTACAATCGAGGCCTCGCTCCTGAAGTACGATGTGGGCTTTGACGGTGCCGATGTCGGGCACATGATTTTCGATTCTGAGCTTGGTGTGGGTAGCCAAAATCTCTGGGATTCGCTTATCGATTGGAATCTTAGCTGGCTTGGGGTTCAGTTCACCTCTGGCAATAGTCAAGCTGCAGAAAATCGCCTGTTTGTTGCTAACGCAGCAGGCACTCCGATCAAAGATGTCGAGGAGGAGCTTGTCTTCGTCTGCATTAGCACTTATTGTAAAGTAGTCGGTGCTGAACTTATCAATTATCCGCGTTTTATTGGCGCTGGAGGTACTTCACTGGGGTTCCATACGTCCGATTTTGTGGACGGCGTTTTACATTTTGGCGAAACATCGAGTTTCGGGCCTATAACCTATTCTGCTCCGTCTGTCGTTCCAATTCCATCGCCCGCAACAAGCTGGCTGTTTGACTTAGGTCTTCTGCTTCTTACTCTACTAAAGCGTCAGAAAAAGTAGGTTGCTTCAATGATGATGCCCGCCTTGCGATCGGGTTATTTGGAATATTTAACTCAGGACTTTGACGGAATTCGCCATCTGATCGCTTGCAACATCAGGCAACCCCTCGTATCAACTCATGCCATTGTAGAGTCAAATAAAACAGCTAACTTCGTCATGAACCATTCTCCTTTAATGCTTGATCTATCTGCACACAAAATCTCGCGGTGCTTATCACACGGGTACAGACCTACTTCGCCACGCGCAGTACGAGTGTGACGACCAGGTATATCGTTAGATACCAGACCCCAGTCATGAGAATGCCAACAGTGATAAAAGTCCTGGCCTTGCCATGCTGAAAATCGCGCTTGCGGCTTTTGGAGCTCTGCACGCCAAAAAATGATGCAAAAATACTACCTATCACTTGTAGAACGGTTACGTTCGGAGTCGATACGTCCTCGTCATTAGCGGAAGGGGGCTTACTCACAGATTTCATTGGTTATGCCTCGCTCAGTTAATGAATAGTAAATTAAATGCTACGAAAAACTGCTAAATCAGTACAGAACCAGAAATTGAAAAAAAAACCATATCAGTTTATTGTTTCCAGATAAAACGCTATGAAGCACTAGCAGAGCAGATCGCTGCAATGATCAGTGATGGTTTATTGGTGCCCGGTGACAAAGCTCCATCGATACGACAGGCCAGTTCCCGTTTTGGGGTCAGTGTGTCCACTGTATTCCGAGCCTATTATCTGCTGGAGAGTAGGGGGCTTGTCCGCGCCCGGGAGCGCTCGGGTTACTACGTATGTGAAAACGTACTCACTCAACTTCCTGAACCGACACCGACAAAGCCCGTTGCGACCAGAACCGCAGTGGCAGTGGCTGACCTCGTCTTTTCTGTGTTGGATGCCGCAGGTAATTCAGACATAGCTCCCCTTGGTGCGGTCTTTCCCGAATCCGGTTTGTTTCCGCTGCAAAAGCTGGGTCAATCTCTTTCACGTGCCAACCGCAGATTAACCCCCGCAACAAGTTCCAGTAACTTGAGTCCCGGCAATGAAGTACTGCGAGGTGCGATAGCCAGACGCTATATGGCGGCAGGCCTGTCTGTTTCAGCAGATGAGATTATTATCACCAACGGTGCCATGGAGGGCCTCGCACTTGCACTGCAAACAGTCACTAAACCTGGCGATATTGTTGCCATAGAGTCGCCGGGCTTCTACGCCGCACTACAGATCATCCACCTTCTTAATCTCAAGGCCATTGAAATACCCATGAGCCCCACCGAAGGAATAGATCTGAACGCCCTGCAAGCGGTGCTGGAGGAAAATACGATCACTGCTTGTTGGTGTATGACGAACTTCCAGAATCCGCTGGGCTCTACCATGTCGCAGCTCAGGAAAAAGGCGCTGTTAGATTTACTGGAAAAGCACACCGTCGCGCTGATAGAGGATGATGTCTACGGAGAATTGTATTTTGGCAGCGTGTATCCAGCGCCGGCGAAAAAATTTGATAGTAAGGGACTGGTTGTACTCTGCGGTTCATTCTCTAAGTCATTGGCACCCGGATACCGTATTGGCTGGGTGTTACCAGGGCGTTTCTTCGAATCCATTCGTAGGGCCAAACTAACGACGTCGCTTTCTGCTTCGGTTCCCGCGCAACTAGGCATCGCAGACTATTTGCAGCGAGGGCAGTACGATCGGCACCTGCGAAAGCTTCGAGTAATACTTGAAGACAGGCAAGCAGAAATGGTCACTGCTATTGCTAGCCCGCCGTGGCAGGATAGTTGTCGTGTGGTCTGATTCTTCATTAGCAAACGGCGGGCGGAAGAGAGCACGGAGTGAGTCGTTATTCGATTGAGCGTAGAGAGTGGGTGTTGCGGCAGATGATGC